>Ga0316207_10000708_pt1 | contig 48876 bp, 85 predicted proteins | sample 6weekpyrite_MG_FD_204943 | JGI IMG/M metagenome (GOLD analysis project Ga0316207, IMG submission 204943) | Microbial mat bacterial communities from mineral coupon in-situ incubated in ocean water Damariscotta River, Maine, United States -... | ecosystem: Environmental > Aquatic > Marine >... | reverse complement strand
CCACTAGCAATAATACCCTTATTGTCTCGCACTTCAATATAACCAGTATCTTGACTGTATTCAAAAGTGTAATAAATACCATCATATAATAATTCATTCATTGTCTTACCCTCTGTTAATTTCAGGGAATTTATGTACTATTTCCCCTGTATCGTAATCATCGATAGACTTTACAGTCCATCCCTCTGCTATCATGGTACAAGCGGATTCATTAGCAAATAATATGCTGTAGAATTGTTTAACCTGGACTTTATCGCCTTTAGTGGCAACAAATTCGTATTTATAGCCTAGATTGTCCATATATCACCTATTTATTGAAAAAATAAACTGTATTAGTGTCTGTATACAGTAAACATACTTGATGATCATTGGCTAATGTATACAGGTTAATACTACTGTTTTTATCTGATACCTGCCAGCCTAATGCTATCATTGATTCTAAAGTTTTCATCTTATTATCCTCTTTAGTGTGTTTTGGCTACTAAATGTAAGTGTTATGATTAGTCCAGCAACGTACAGTAAAGACACTAGGATCTATAATCAGGTCAGCTATTGATAACGCCTCTTGACGGGTAATACAGTCAATGAGTGTTATTTTAGTATTAGTTTTGCCTGTACTGGCTAGATACTGTACTTCTATGTATTTAATGTCTGTGTGCTCAATCATTGTCTTACCCTCTGTTTATGTCTTCGATGGTTAAACTATACATGAGCTGAGAATATAAACAACCTCTAAAACTACCGTTCATCCGTTAAAATAGACAATAACTGCCTTGAACTAAGTAAATGCTTAAGCTGAAAGAACAAACAATCAATAACTTACAGTTGATAATAACCGTTCATCTGATAAACTGATAAATATTGAACTATTTAGGGATTTGGTTGTCTAATAGATAGTGAGATCGTTCACGGATAGACGTATCGAACGCTTACCCTTGTATAGTAAGCTGATAGTTGTATCAAAAACAAACAGACAAACAAGGAGAGAGCACTACAGGCTAATAAGTAGAGCATGATACTTATCAGACATCATGATAAACTGATAGTTCATTCAGTTATGATGTACTTGTCAGTATGTTATGAACTATGAACTGTACTGATTGTGTATTCATTCAGCTTATAACAGATAAACATTCAGTTCAAGGTTAAATGTATGGTTAAATATAAATACAATGAATATAATCATATACTTATGAATGATATATGTTAGTGAGTACTAACTTAAGGATTGAAGTATTATCATAAATAAGACTGATGATAACCAGTAAGCATAGTCCTATCAATCATTACTTGTATAACACACCATTGTACTCAGGTATGATCTCAGCTATAAGTTATTGTTATATATGATAAACTCAGCTGATGGGGTAGGGGGGAAACATGCAGGATAAGAAAAAGTGGGTTAGGCCATCTTACCTACTGCAACAATATTTCTAGGAAAATTTTTTATATGAAATTATGCAAGAAATGTAATTCAACTAAATCGCTAGTAGAGTTCAGTAAGAGTAAAGCTACTGTAGATGGGTATTCGCTAGTTAATTATGCGAATTATTGGTTCAATAAGATCAAATGGAATAAAGAACTAGCGTGATTAACCTACCAGACCACAGATTAGCTAAATACCTACACGCACGATGTACTGAGCGTGACTATGATGCACAACAGATACTGGAGATAATGATCAATGAAAGAAAGCAAGAACTCAACCTTGAAGCACTGGTTATCTTTAAACCAGTGGCAGAAGACTGAACCTACAGAGCAGAACGAGTATTTTAATAGACATGGTGCTGAATACAGTGTGTTTATTGGCCCTGATTCATTCAGTCGATTACAGGAAGGGGTTGGAGAGTACACAGGCCCGCTGTTAAACGGATACCTTACAGCCTACGGCAAGTGACTGAGTGTACCACGAGCCACTGAACGTACTGACAGCCGACTGAACGTATTGTAGGTTTTCTCAGCTAATATAATTTTCGAATACACCGTTCGTCGGAAAGTAGTGAAATATATTGAACTTTATTGAATTTGTGTTGTCAGACATAACATGGACGCTCAAGACAAAGAAGATACCTATAAAGATTTGCTTGTATACGGCTTCTATGCCGTTGTAGTTAATCAACAAGGTGAAACCAAAAGGATCGATCCAAGGGATATAATAAAAACAGATCCTGATCTAAAAGACAAATACGTAGATATCGAGTAACAAGCACCCGCTCACTGGCTTGCCCAGTCCATAAGACCAACAACATGGCTTAACAGTGAGCTTTCTGGAAGATACCGCTAGGTTGGCTGGCAAATCGGTTTGAACCCGATGGTGTTGGAAACGGCAGGAGTTCGACTCTTCTATCTTCCTCCAATAGAGAGTAACCCCAGATGGTCTGTGGGCTTACCTGCTAAGTAAAGTGAGTCTAACGGCTTGTGGTTCGATTCCACTGCTCTCTGCCAAATTCAAATCATCAACTCTATAGGATGGTGATCCTAGGAAAAACCTTAAGGTACTAGGCAAGGACGCAAATTAATTCCCTTTTGGGAGGTTCTATGTCCGGTATTATCTTATTTTTTACGTTATGTGGTGTTCCTCAATCAGTACTAATCTCTGTTATCGAAGAAGATTTGCACAATGAAGATGCGGAGCTTGTACATATCCTTGTAGAAGACGAACCTCAGAATATCCCTATGCACGTTTCTGAAGAAGATTTTTACCGTATAATGAAATCTCCTGCTGTATTCAAGCAGATGCGAGAACAGGCTCCACATGGAACTTGCGTATAGTATTGTTTTCCTGATATTTAGTTGTAACAGTCCTGTATGGGCTACAATTATTGAGGATGATGTTGTTATCCACGATGGTACACAGGAAGAAGTAATCCAAGAAATAGGTGAAGCCGAGCTGATCCAAATACTACACGATGATTTTACTGTTCTGCACATGATAGACCTTAAAGAAGGTTGTAATGACTAAAAAGACAATACAAGAGCAGTGCGCTGACAGAAAAGCCCATAAACAGCGAATGAAAGAGTACAAGCCACCGGGCAGAGCACCTGTGGATGATACTATCGAGGACTTCGTTGAGAAACAGGCCGAGGTGCTGAACGTTCTTCAGTTCTGTACAGACCTTCAGGTAACGCATCCCAGCTTCTATCAAGGTCGGATTAAATCAGCTGATAAGTTCATCGCAGTAGCTGCTTACATAGTACACGGCTCAGCCCGTAAAGCCTCTAAATACATGGGCGGTAGAGTCAAAGCAGCCACGATCTACAAATGGCGGCACGAGGCGAGGTGGTGGCCTGAAGTCGAACAAGCAGTTAAGAAAGCTCAGGGATTCCATTTAGACCATCTAGCCACTACCGTGATACACGAGGCAGGTGAAGCCCAACTTGACCGTATCCGTAACGGCGATGAGAAGCTCGACAAGAACGGTGAGATCGTCAGAGTCGGAGTATCAGGCCGTGATCTTGCTCAAATACAGACACAAGCCTTTAACATGCGGGCGTTACAACGTGGTGATCCTACCTCTCGATCTGAGAAAGTAACACAGGACGACCGACTAAAACAACTCGAAGAGAAATTCCGATCCTTTGGTGGTGACGCTAAGGTGATTGATGCTGAAGTGATTGAGGATAAATAATGTCAGATTTAAGTAAATACTTCGGTGGATTGCTAGGCAAAACAGCCAGCAAGCTCCACGAGAAGAAAAAGCCTAAGAAAAAAGAAAAGAAAGCAGAGCAGACTGGACGTAAAGGCCGCAGGCAGCAGCAACGTAAAGATGAAAAGTGAGCATTACCTTTGATGCTAAGCTCATCAAGGGGTTCAGTGATTCACTTCTAAGACCACGGTACGACTCTCCACTAGAGACCCCACGATTCCATGAAGAACTCTGGGAGCTTGCAACACAACCTGATAAGCTTGTAGCAATTGCTGCGCCCAGAGCTCATGCAAAATCAACAAGCATTACACATGCGTACACGTTAGCGAATATCTGCTTCAGACAGCGCAGCTTTATTATTATTATCTCAGATACTGAAGCACAAGCCAGTAACTTCTTAGGGGATATCAAAGCAGAGTTAACTGAGAACGAGGATTTGAAGTCCTTGTTCGGTGTAGCTAGAATTATCAAAGATAACGAGACTGATTGTATTCTTCAGTACGAAGATGGTCAGAAATGCCGTATTGTTGCTAAAGGTGCTGGTCAGAAACTTCGTGGTATGAAGTGGTTAGGTAAACGTCCTGATCTGATTGTTATCGATGACCTTGAGAATGATGATCTTGTAGAGAACCCTGAGCGTCGTGAAAAGCTCAGGATGTGGTTCTTCAAAGCTGTTATGCCCTCGCTATCTCCAAAGGGTATTATCCGGTACGTAGGTACTATACTACACCTTGATGCTTTATTAGAACGTGTACTGAATGACCCAACATGGGTATCTAAGCGGTACAAAGCACATAACAAAGATTACTCAGAGATACTTTGGCCTGAACTGCACTCAAAAGAAACATTACAGGCAATACAACAAAGCTATGTCACACAGGGTATGCCAGAAGGTTACAGCTGTGAGTACCTGAATAACCCTATTGATACTGGTGATAGACTGTTCAGGGATCAGGACTTCATCGATATGAAGCCTGAAGACTTCAACAAGCCAATGGTGTACTACGCCGCCGCTGATTTCGCTATCTCCCAGAAAGAGAAAGCTGATAACACAGTCATGGTTGTAGGTGCGATGTGTCCTGAAGGATATCTGTACATTGTTGACCGAGTAAAAGGACGTATTGACTCGGAACAGATCATTGATGAAATGATTAATATCCAGAAGCGGTACGAGCCTGAGATTTTCTTAGTTGAATCCGAGAAGATTGATAAGGCGATAGGCCCGTTCTTACGCAAGAGTATGATGGAGCGTAACGCTTTTATTAACCTTCATGCAGAAACACCGACTAAAGACAAGATAGCCCGTGCTCAGTCAATCGCAGCTCGTATGAAGCAAGGTGCTGTACGTTTCGCTAAAGAAACCGACTGGTACGATGACTTCTACCAGAACCTCGCTGTTGTGACTCGCTCCGGTGTTAAAGGCGCACACGACGACGATCTTGACGCGTTTGCTTGGCTTGGTCTTGCTATCGACAAGTTCTGGAACGCCCCAACATGGGCTGACATAGAGCAAGAAGAATACGAAGATGAAGTCAACGAGTTCATGTGTATGGGCGAAAACGAAATGACAGGGTACTGATGATATACAAAACTAAAATAAATATGGATATCTCAGAGACTGCTGTAGAACAGGCATGGATTGATCTAGGAAAACCTTGCCCTGCACTATTACTTGTAACTGGAAGTATTGAAGGTATCCTAGAGACTTCTTCTGTTTGCGACAGGTTAAATGAAAAAAGTAACCGTCATGGCTTATATTTTCATGCAAATAGTAATACCAAGTTTGATACAGATTACTTTGAAGTACAGTACAGCCAAGATACTTGGTACTCTCCTGGAGCCTGTGGTTAATGCTAGACCTTACAGATATACTACAATCAGATAATATCCTTGATTTATTGGATAAAGATACTGTACGCGACATAGCGAATGCTGTTCATACAGGGTATAAAGCCGACTGGGATTCTCGTGCTGAGTGGAACGAGAACATCGATAAATGGATGAAACTTGCTTCTCAGGTCATGGAAGTTAAAAACACGCCTTGGCCGAATGCCAGTAACGTGAAGTACCCGTTAGTCACTGAAGCCTGTATTCAATTCAGTTCACGTATTTACCCTGCTATTGTCACAGGTATTACTCCCGCTAAAGGTCGTGTTGTTGGGTTTGACCAGAACGGTGAGAAGAACAACACAGCCGTGCGGTTATCAAAGCACATGAATTATCAGCTCTTGGAAGAGATGACCGAGTGGGAGGAAGTCCATGACAACACGGGAATGGTTACTGGTGTTGCTGGTTGTGCTTTTAAACGTATGTATTACTGTCCTATTAAGGGTCGGAATGTTTCTGAGCTGATCTTCCCTAAAGACCTTGTAGCGAATTACTACACGAAGGATCTTCCAAGCAGCCGCCGATACAGCCATAGAACAGAGCTTCATGGCTCTTATATCCTTGGTATGCAGCGTCTAGGGTATTACGCTGACGTAGACCTCAGAACCCCTGAACAGAAACAGAACGATTTAACGAATTCTATTCAAGGTATTCAAGCCCCCGCTGTTGATGCCAGTACACCTTACGAGTGCATTCATCAGTACACATGGCTTGATCTCGATGATGATGGTTACGAAGAGCCTTATATTGTTACTCAGGAAGTTAACAGTAAAGAGATTCTGTGTATCTCCAGACGTTTTGATGAAGAGCACATTTCGTTCTCTCTAGACGGTGAAGTATATAACATCCAGCCTAAAGAATGTATTGTTAAGTACGGGTTATTACCAGCCCCTGACGGTTCGTTCTATAACTACGGCTTTGGTCAGTACGTTGGGCCACTGAACCATGCTGTTGATTCTTTGATTAATCAGCTTATCGATAAAGGTACATTATCTAATCGTGGTGGCGGTTTCATCAGTAAAGGTATCCGAATGAAGTCCGGCTCAACCCGCTTCAAAATCGGTGAATGGATGCCTGTTAACGCTACAGGCGATGACCTTCGTAAGGGTGTGTTCCCGATGCCTATCGGTGAGCCTTCTCCTACACTGTTATCCTTAGCGACGTTCCTGATTCAATCAGCGCAACGTATAGCCGGTACAGTAGACTCACAAGTAGGTGAGAACCCCGGACAGAACCAGAAAGCGACAACAACAGCGCTGGTAATGGAACAGGGGCAGAAAGTATTCGGCGGCGTATACAAGCGCTTCTTACGTTCTTTTAAAGAAGAGTTACGTGTTCTGTACAACCTGAACAAAGAATACCTAGAACCAGAGCAGTACTTCACTGTGTTGGATACTGGCGATCAGGATCGTATATTCCAGCAAGACTACATTAATAACAACGGCAACGTAGTTCCAGCGGCTGATCCTTCTTACACAAACGAACAGCAGAAGCTCCAGAAAGCAATGGCTGCTATGGACCTAGCGAACCAAGGGCTTGCTAACAGACAACTAGCAGGTCGTATGGTTGCTGAAGCAATGGAGCTTCCAAATATAGATACACTGTTACAAGTCCCTGAGCCACCTCCAGCTTTAGAAGAACGTCAGTTCGAAGATGAGAGCATGAGGGCATGGACAGAGATCAAGCTCAAGACATTTGAGCTAAGAACAAAAGCTAAAGGCATAGAAGCCAAAGCATTAAGGGATTTGTTAGAAGGGGAAGCAATTGAACCCGGAAGACAACTAGAAGCTATGAAAGTCATGCTTCAATCGTTAGATAACGAACTGAATAGAGAAAGCCAACAGGAGGCGAGTAATGGATCAATGGGAGAAACTGGAGGAGAAACTTCAGAATCTTGAGGATAAGGTAGATCAAGAGATTTATAACGAGTGGCGAGAACACCCTTGTACTAAACTTCTACGATTAACTACTGAGATGGAGATACTAAAGGTCTCAGAATTCCTTCAAAAAGCAGAGTACGTGAACCACGAGCATGGTTTAACAGATGCAGCAAGAGCAAAGGGCGGATTAGATGCCTTAGAGTTCATGCTAGAATCTTCTGAGTACGGTGCAGAGGAGGATCAAGATGCAGGGTAGACCAGCAGGACACAGGGTTTTAATACGCCCTAAAAAGATAGAACAGACAGACGAGACTTTCAAGAAAGCAGCTGAGATTGGGTTGGACTTATCTCATACAGATGAGTACAAACGAGAACAACACGGCAGTATACACGGTGAAGTTCTACAAATCGGTGCTAATGCATGGTTAGCCTTCGATAACGGCGATCCTTGGTGCGAAGTTGGTGATAATGTTCTGTACGGCAGGTTCACAGGTAAGACTGTAATAGATCCTGACACACAAGAAGAGCTAATTGTAGTGAATGATGATGATATCATCTATGTATTCGGAGATCAGAAATGAGCGAAGAGCTTGAGCAAGAAGGTACTCCAGAAGTAATGACAGAGCAAATGAAAGCTCTGATTGCGGGGGAGGAAATCCCTGAGAGTGTACAAGATACTGAGGGTGTTACTGAATCAGTACAACCAACAGAAGATCCAATGGAACCAGAGGTTGCCTACGTAGAACCTTTTGATCCTGAGAATCCAACTGATACGCAGAAAAAAGCAATGGACATGGGTTGGAACCCAGAGGTTGTCCCTGATAAGGATGTTGTATCAGCTCAATCTTATATTGATCGTAAACCGATCTTTGATAGAGCACACAAAGCAGAGAAAGCAGCAAAAGAGGCTTTAGATGCTGTTAAGCACATGCAGGAAATGCAAGAAGCTAGAATTGAAAAGGAACGTGAGAAAGCACGGGAAGAGTACAAAGCACAGATGAAAGAAGCTGTTGCTACTGGTGATGAAGATGCAGCGCTTAAACTCGCTGAAGATATCGCTGATCTTGATAAACCAGCCCCTGCTCCAGAACCAGAGCAACAATTCGCCCCTGAGTTCACTGCGTTCCTAGAGCGAAACCCTTGGTATGATGTTGCGTCAGATGAGTACGACCCTGAGCGAGCAGCTTTTGCTAACGAGTACGGTAATGCAGCAGCACCACTAGTTCAACAGGGCAAAATGACCCTAGAACAAGTGTATGCTAAAGCTGAGAAACTTGTTCAAGAGAAGTTCAAACCTCAGAACAATAAACGTAATACAGCAGTCCCGACTGCACCAAGCGCCCCTGTTACAAAACCAACAGGTGGTAAGAAAACACTTAATGACTTAGGCTTAGATTCAGACGGTATCCGACAAGCACGTACAGTGATGCGTATGTCGAATATGTCAGAAGAAGCTTACGTCGAACAGTACTTAAAGGCATTCGGCTAAAGAGCCGACTTAGGAGAAAGAAATGGCTACAGCAAAGACCAAAGCAACACGACCTAGTGGCGAAAAGTCACGCACAGAGAAACGTCCAGCTCGTGTACCTTTAACAGGTAACGTGGACATCCTAGCAGTAGGAGAAAAAGATCCCGAAAACATGTATCGTTGGGTTAACGACGAGAAAGGCAAAATACAAAAGTATAATGCTGCATGGTGGGATACAGTAAATAAATCAGATGTCCAGCTCGCGCTAGGCGCTCGTGATACAACTGTTGGCGAAGACAGCCCTGTTACTCAACAAGTCGGTACAGATAAAGATGGCAAGCCTATTATTGCTTATCTTATGCGTAAAGACAAGAAGTACTTTGAGGAAGACATGGCTGCTAAACAAAAGTTGATTGACGAACAAGAAGCATCGATGTTCAGGGCAGATGAATCTTTCGATAAAGGTCAATATGGTAAGGTTAAGCAACAAATTTCTCGAACGAAATAACTGCACCTTCTGTATTGACACATTTTGTTTAATATTTTGTTCAATACAGGAGAAAAAACATGGCTAACTTAGATGCGCCTAATGGTTTCCGACCTGTCGGTACAATTTCCGGTGCGCCTGTAGCTTCTACGCTACGCGCAGTGGGTGTTGCTGACGGTGAGGATATCTTCATTGGTGATATGGTTAACTTAGAATCGGGTTTAGCAGATCCGATGGCTACTAATGACGCAGCAGTACTTGGTGCTGTTGTAGGTATTGGTAAATACGACGCTTTAACTGGTTCAGCGGCTACAGGTTTAAATGTAGCTGATTTGAATGTTCGTTTTTACGATGATTCAGCAAGCACTCATACAGATTACTTCGTGTTAGTTGCACCGGCTGATGATTGTATTTATGAAGTTCAATCAAACGCTGATCTTGATCTGGTAGTTGGTAATAACTGTGACTTAGTAGATGGTACTGGTAACTCTGTTACTGGTCGTTCTATTCAAGAAGTAGGTACATCAACTAACGCTGACTTTACTGTGATTGCGATCCCTGATCGTCCAGATAATGACAGCACTCTTACTAACACGCGCTATCACGTAATCGTGACCAGTGCTGAACGTGCATTCGTATAAGGAGTAGATCATGGCAGTTAATATGTCCGATTTTGCAAAACTAGCGTGGCCGGGTCTGAACGAGATCTACGGCATGGGTTATGCAGAACACCCACTGGAATACGTGGATATTTTTGAAACTCGTAACTCAACCAAAGCATTCGAAGAAATCATTGGTTCTTCAATGACTGGTCTAGCAAGTGTTAAACCTGAAGGTGGTGCTATCGTATATGATGACATGACTCAAGGCTATACTTCTCGCTTCCAGCATATTGTTTACGGCTTGGGTATTGTTATTACAGAAGAGCTGGTTGAAGATGATCAGTACTCGACTATTGGCCCTATGCGTGCGAAAGCATTAGCTAAGTCAATGCGTTCTACCAAAGAAACTGTTGGTGCTAACATCTTGAATCGTGCATTTAACAGCTCTTACACTGGTGGTGATGGTCTGGAACTGTGCTCAACTGTACATACTAACGTGTACGGCGGTACTTACCAGAACGAACTAACCACAGCAGCTGATTTATCAGAAGCTTCGTTAGAACAAGCTTGTATTGATATCGGTAAGTGGACTGATGATCGTGGTAACAAGGTAGCTGCGCGAGCAACTGACCTGATTATCCCAGTTGATCTGATGTTTGAAGCTGATCGTATCATCAATAGCTCTGGTCGTGTTGGTACTGCTGACAACGACAAGAATGCTATCATGGGCAAGTTCAACATCAAAGTCAATCATTACCTGACTGATACTGATGCGTTCTTCCTGAAGACTGATGTCGATAGCGGCTTAATCCACTTCGAGCGTCGTGAAGACCGCTTCGGTATGGATAACGACTTCGATACTTCTAATGCGAAGTTCAAAGCCACTGGTCGTTACAGCTTCGGCTGGGCCGATCCGAAGGGTATCTTTGGGTCGCCTGGAGCAGCCTAAGCCATTGATTTATAAGGGATTTTTAGTATCTTACTTGAATCCCTTATGATCAGACCATATATTACCTGTATACCTGACCTAACTAGGAGGACAACATGGGTAAATCAAAGAAACAATGTGAAGTTGAAGGTTGTACTGGTTCAGTCGTTGCTCATGGTTTGTGTGATAAACATAGACTGCGTTTGAAACGACATGGCCATTTAAAACAGACCAGACCTGATGACTGGGGTAAACGTGAAAAACATCCTTTGTACAATTCATGGAATTGGATGAAGAGAATGAGCGCTAAATACTCAGTATGTGAGGAATGGACTGATTTTTGGAAGTTTGTTGATGATATGGGAGAAAAACCCAGTCCGAATCATCAATTAAGGAGGGTAGATAATCATGGAAACTATTCCCCTGAAAATTGTAAATGGGTAGAAGTAAAACCCCAATCTCAATCCAAAAATGAATACGGTAAGCAATGGAGAAAAGATAATCCTGATAAGGTGAAGAATCAAGATTTACGTAAAAGGTTTGGAATCACATTAGAAGATTATAATAATATGCTTGCAGAACAAAAGGGAGGGTGTAAGATTTGCAGCAAAACGCCAGAGGATGAAGGCAGAGCGCTTGCCGTAGATCATTGCCATGATACTAAAAAGATTCGTGGTTTATTATGCACCAATTGTAATCGTATGTTAGGTAATGCTAAAGACTCAATCGAAACTTTACAAAACGCAATTAAATATCTTAAAACATAGATTCCTGAAAGACGGAAGTTGACGTGGAGACATCCACGGGAGTAAACAAATGCCTGCAAATGAAAGTACAAAATATACACACTTCAGTAACGTAGAGATTGGTACTGCTAATGGCGGTGGTAATCTCGTTGTCGCTGGTGTTGAACAAAACTTAGGTGCTGCTCAAACAGTCACAGGTGCATTAACACTCACAGGTGCTGATAACGGCAAGACACTTTACATGAACGCTGCTGGTGGTGCAACTATCACATTACCTGCGGTATCTGCTGGTCTTAGTTTCAAGTTCGTTGTAGCTGCTGCATTTGCTACTACTAACTGGATTGTAGCATCAGCGGAAGGTGATAACATCGACGGTTCGATTGAAGTAGCAGGTGCTGTTGTAGTAGCTGGTGCGGAAGATCAAATTAACTTTGTTGCTACTGCTGAAGCATTAGGTGATCATATTGTTGTTCACAGTGATGGTACACAATGGTTCGTTCATGGTATGGCTGCCTTAACAGGTGGTATTACTGCGACTGATCCTGCTTAAGCATGAAATGTAGTTGCGGCTCACGCTGCGATTTGTTGAACACAAGGCTTGTAGTAGACTCTATTGAAAAAGAGCACTGGTGCTTGCCTTGTGGGATACGTATTATGGAAATAAAGGACTCAAAGGGAAACTTCACAGTTACAGAGTACCGTGGCACAAAACCAAAGGTTACTAAGTGGAACGTTAAATGCAGTATAAAAGACGCATAGATCAAAAACCACCAGATGTAACTGGCTATATAATGCCGTACAAGAAATTATCTTTTATAACTAAATTAAAATACTGGTGGTATCGTGTCACAAAATTATGCAAATCTGTACACAGATGAAAACAGTCAAGGATTACAAGGTACGAAGATAATCTCATTTCCTTGGCCTGCTAAACGGATTAGCATTACTAATTATTCATCAAACCAAGAACTTAAGTGGCGCTTTAAAGCAGGACACCCTTGGGCAACTCTTGATCCTCTAGAGACTGTTGCTATGGATGTAAGTGTTAAACAGTTAACGTTAGAATCGGTAGGTGCTACTTATAAGATGTGGGCGTTAGGATGAGACATGATAACTTCAACCCAAGTGATAGTATTGCTGACGGGAATAACAGCCCATCTTCTGTTAAAGATACAGAACTCGTAACAATTATGTACAGTGTTCTTAAAGAATTAAAGTTATTAAACGAACGTGTTGAAGAGGCTTTTAACACAAGCATCAGACCAGAGGATGTAGAATGAGTACAATTATCCGGAGCGGCGATAACAAGCCGTACAGTGCAAGTGTAGATGATCATGGAAGGCTCAGTGTCGCTGCTAATATTATAACACATGAACAACATCATGCCACGTATCATAAAAACCTGTACATTATGAAGTTCGATACAACTTTGCAAGATGGTACAGAAACACCTATTGCCTTTTTTAAGAATGTCGATTCTACAAAAGATTTCGAGGTATATGTAGTCGAAACAGCCTCAGACTCTACTATTAAAATCAACTGGCATTTCGAAGACGAATACACATCAGGCGGAAGTGCCGTTACACCCATCAACACAAACAGAGGTACTGGGCTAACACTAAGTTCTAACAGTGTTGAGGTATATGAGGGCGGTGCTTCAGGTGACTTAGTGCTCGACAGTACTGATAGAGTAACATTCCACACTTCATGGCAAACTGCTAATGAGTCACACGAGAAGGACTTCAAAGGGGCGTTGGTTCTCCCCGGAAATACATCAGGTAGTATGACAGCTATCGGTGCAGCAAACGATAAAATCAGTGTAATGGTTATTATTGCATACCACGATGCAGGAACAGTATTATGAGAATACAAAGCGGTGGGCATACAAACAATGAGGCTATTGTTGATACAGAAGGGCGATTATCTGTATTCTCTGTTTCAGAAGAAGAAGATAAACATGTTAATAAACATCGGGGGAAGGTTTGGAGTTGTCCTTTCACAGTTACGCCTACAGGCGCTGGAGATTACTTCTTTTACCTGAAAAACACAGGAACCGAAGATTATTTCATTACAGATGTCCGTATAGATGCAGCAAGTGCCGAGGTCATTGGTGTACATGTTGTTACGGGTACAGCTTCTGCTGGCACAACAATAACACCTGTTAATAGAAATTTAGGTACAACGGTCTCTCCAGACGCAACAATAGAGTACTCTGTAGATACAACAGGACTAACAGATGCTGGTGAGGTGTTTTTCCTAACATGTGAAGCTAATAAACTCTCTCACCTGAGAACAACCTCTAATATTATCATAACACCGGGATCATCAATAGCACTTAAAGCGACAACAGGTGCTGTTGCCCTTAAGTGTATGGTTAGTCTAGTTGGCGGCGATTAGTGACAGCTCCTGTAAATATAACATACGATAATAAAGGCGCTCGTGTTACTTCTAATGGCGAACTTGTTGTCGGCACTCTAGATTACTCTGAGCCTTATTACGTTGAGTTAGGTGTAGATAATCAAGTGTACAATATAGTTCCTGCTGTGTCTGCTAAACGTTTTATCATGGTAGGTATTCTGTTAGGTGCGGACAGGAATGTAACGACCGACACCAGCATACAAATATACGAAGCAACAGCGGCTGATACCACAGCAGTTAATGCCTCTAGAAGTATTCTTACTATTGACTTAAACAAAGGTGAGCATACTTATCTTAATTTAATTAATGTAGCCACTGACGGGGTTAAATACATTAACGGAGTCTGCGATGATGATGACGTAGACGTAACAATTTTCGGATACTACGTCCAAACAAACGGGGACTAACATGGTAGACACAGTAGACACAAAAGTACTCTCAGCAACAACACGAAAGTACACTTTAAAACTAACGAATATCTCTGACGGTACAGGCGAGACCACTGTCACCAAGCTAGATATCAGTACGTTAGTTGGGCCGGATGGAACAGCACCTACTAGCACAGTTGTAGAGAGTATCGAAGGAATGGTTCAGGGCTTTAGCTCTGTTCATCTGTTCTGGGATCATACCACTAACGATGAAATTGCTGTTCTTGGTACAGGTTATACGTACTTTGACTGGCGAGATATTGGTGGTAACGCAGATCCTAAATCTAGTGGTGGTACAGGTGATATTCTGTTAACCACAGTTGGTGCATCAGCTACTGCTACTTATGATATCACAATCACGTTACGCCTCAAAGATTAATGGCGCTCACCTACACCAACTATAATTGGTCTCTACCCAAGCTAGATACTAGCTATGACTGCCGGGTGTCCGACATTTCAAACAGGCTGACCTCTGGTAATTATGTTGCATCAAAGATGACACAGGTTTTAGTTCATCCTCGACCAGATAGTGAAACAACTGCTAATGCTATCTGCAAAAATGCATACACGGGAATACCCTACAGACTGCCTGTTACAGTACAAGGTGGTTGTGCGCCGTATTGGTTCACTCTTGTCGATGCGCCGACAGGCATGACTATTGGAGAAATACACAGCGACACCGACTACGGCATTGTTGAATGGACAAACCCAACAGCAGGTACGCACGATGTTGTAGTGAGATGCATTGACCAAGAACTAAATGCTGTCACTTCACGATGGACACTAACAGTTGGCACAGATAATTTTGTCTTTGTTGATGGCGTGAGCGGCAATGATGGCACAGGCACAGGTCTGATTGGTGCGCCTTATCAAACACTCGGTGGTCTGTTTGGCACAACAACACACGGCGGCAAAATTGCAATCTTACGATCAGGCGCTACACAAACAACCTATAATCATCCTGACGTAAACACAAATCTGGGTGCAGCAGACAAACCAAATGCGATTATGGGGCATTATGGTGACGCTACAAAACCGATAATCGACCAAGACACTCATAAATTCATTGCCATAGATGGCAGTGATCCGGCGGTTTGTAATATCGATTTCCAGAATTCACCCGGCGATAACTCTGGCGTTAAGGATTCAAGGTTTATTTCCTCAAGTACCAGCTCTGCAATTAACCGATTTGTGTTCTTTGAATTAGATTTCAGCGGCATGGTGCGTGGGGATACAGTTAACTTCCCCGGTACTTACGGCGGAGACAATCCGGGTGCAATTACATTATTAAATCCCGGTTCAATGCGGCAGTATGGCACGTTTCACAGCTTGACTATCGACGACTTCAAAGCATCAATGATTGATATGTTTAATGTGCAATACTGGACTATTGAGAACTGTACGTTATCAAATTCTACTGATACAGGGTTCCAAGGCATTTTAATCAAATCAGACGCGCAGGACGGTTCGATACGTTACACAGACGGCATTGTCGCACAAGACCATAATTTTGGGGTAATAGAAATATTAGGACAAGAGCAAACCTATGTACTTGACAGAATAGAGGTTTGTTATTGCAAGATTAAACAAACAGCTCAGCGAGCATTTACTATGAATAATGCAGCTGCAAATCAAAGCTCGGCTGTTGAGTATTGGGCGTACAGAAACACGATCCAAGATACTATTTTTGGTGGCGATTACAACTACACATTTAACTGGGAAAAGAACGTCATTATTAATGATGACACACCAAAAATACCAACATCAGGTGTGAATAGTGTTATTGTAACAACAGACAACGCGGAATACGCCACAACAGATGGCGCAGTCGATGTAAATATGGATTTAACAGGCACAGCTAGAACGACATATCTCGGCACACACGGCGCGGAGATTGTCTAATGGCTATTGCATTTAACGACACAACAACAACAGATTCAATAACAACAACATGGAATGGTTCCAGCTTTGATTCAACGCTGTCAAAAACACTTACATCCGGCGCAAATTTAATATCTGTAAGACTTGGGGGTGGTGGCGGCGCTGTTACGGTTACTTGGAATGGCACGGCGCTTACTCAGCGGTTAGCACAAAACACAGGCAATTCAGATACAGTTCGTTTACTCGATTTAGTTACCCCCGATATTGGTACATACGACCTTGTAATTGACTCTGGCGGGTCAGGACGTTCATTTGAAGTTATTACATCGTCATTATCTGGCGTTGATACTGGTACGCCTGTCTCTACAAGCGACAGTGCTTCTGGGTTTGCGGCTAATAAAAGCGTAACACTAACCACCAACACAGATGATATGGTACTAGATGTTCTTGCTTCAGAGGGACAGACGGCAACAGTTGGTGCAGGACAAACCCAAGATTTAGCGACAACTAATAATATTGCGGCTTCATATGAGGCTTCAACAACAACATCAACGACGATGAGCTGGACTCATGCTGCGTGTTGGTCGGCTATTGCGTCGGTGGCTTATGCGGCTGCATCTTTAACAGAGCCTACAATTACAGACTTCGATACTGATGAAGATGTATATCCGGGTCAAACGGCTGCGACAATAACAGGTACAAATTTTGAGGCTGTAAAAGGTACTGGTGCTGTTACTGCAAGCCCGACCGATAATGTGTCAGATACAAACGCAGAGACACAAACAACAACAAGCTGGGCTGATTTATCAATTGATGTCACCGTTACACAGGGAGGCTTACCATTCGGTGCGAGCTATCTGTTTGTTACCAATGATGGTGGTGAGGCTAATGCGCTCGGTTTCGCGTTTACCTTGTCAAGTGATACAGGTAAGGCTAATGTGACACTGATTGCAGTTGATTCAGAGGGGTTGGTTAATAATTTCACTGGTTTAGCTATTGGTGATCAGATTGAATACGAAACTACATCAACGCAAAGCGGCACAGTTGTTGTCAACACTGACGGCACATTTGAAATAACATACGGTGGAGCTGTTCCAGATACAGATTCTTTTGATGCAAGAGCATGGGATGAAACGGATTATACGTGGACAGCATTTGATACTATTAACATCAATAATGTTACCAGTACATCTCCTCCGGGCGGTGTTGGGTTAGCTCGTATGTTAAAGGCACGTAGAAAATGAGCGGTAAGGCTGATTACCTTAAGCTAGGTGACCATAACGCTCTCTGTGATGTGTGCGGAGAGAAGTACAAAGCATCCCAGTTAAAGAAACGATGGGATAACTTGTATGTCTGTTCTCGTGACTTCGAGACAAGACACCCTGCTGATTTCTTTCGTGTACGTGAGGATGACCCTTCAGTGGCTTGGACACGTCCTGATGAAGTACAAGATACAGGAGCTTACGTGGATACTGATTATTTTGATTTGTCGCTAGGCGGCTATACAACAGCAGGTAGTATTTAATGACTATAACAACAAGACAAGGTAAGGGCCGTCCATTAAGACATACGGAGATGGATGAGAACATAACTACCTTAGATAATGCAAGAGGTGTTGCTAACAAAGCAGCTGCTGTGCTTCTTCAACCTGAAAATGAAAAACTGTACTACATAGGCGGCACGGACGGCGGCTTGTTCAAGGGCGTTACAGGTGGCTCTGGTTACTCAGACAATGGCGGTAGTTATTGTGGCACTCAGTTTATTCCTACAGGGGGTGATGGTTCAGCGGCTTATGTGCGGGTTGATGGTGGGTATAATGTTGGGCTTGGGTACAGTGTTTTTTGGTTTGGCGCAGTAGGTGATGGTGTTACAGATGACACAACGCCTATGCAAACGGCACATAACACAGGGAAAGTTATATCATATCCTTTAGGTGGTTATTTATTCACCAATATAACTATAGTGGCGGGCGGAATATCCGGTCACGGTTACGGGTCGGTGCTAACTTCTACTGATACCTCAACAACAGCGGCAATAAAATTCACTGGCACTGGTTACTTAGGTACTGTTTCCACTGCTGATGAAATACCAACATTCAGAGACTTTACGCTAATTGGCCCAACTTCAGCGGGTAGTGTTACAAAGACATCGCCCGGTGCAGGGTTGAGTATTGACCCAACAACAGACCTTGGCGGTCAGACATTAGCAAACGTACTAAATGTCAACTTTAGATACTGGCCTAGAATGCTAGAGTTCAAAAACTCAAGTGCATGGACAGTACATAATTGTTCGTTCTACTTCAACACGGAATCCGGTATCTATGTAGCTAATGCTAATAGTACAGACGTTGGTGACGCAAAAATATCTGATTGTACGTTCTTTAATGGGAACGGTGGAACTTATGGCTCGGTAGGTAAAGGTGTTTATCAGGTTAGCTCAGGTGGATTAAAAATATCAAACACTAAGTTTAACGGTGGAAACTTTGGTTATTACTTAGATGTTGAGGGTCCAACCTCTGTGCTAACAATTCATGGTAGTTCATTTGAGAATCACGCTGCTGCAAGTATCGACTTTGTGAGAAGCGCTGGCACGGCTAACTTCGGAAGAATATCTATTACTGGTAATGAATTTGCAGGTAATGAAAATGATATTATCTTCGACAACTCTGGTATATGGTCTGATTTCACAATAACAGGGAACATGATTTATCACGCTGACGCAAGCAATGCTTGTTTTACTATAAACTCAGGTAAGAATTTCTACATTGGTGGAAATAGTTTCAATGGTAATGGAACGGGAGTTAGGGCAATAACTATTGCAGCCGCTTGTACAGATGGTCAGATAGGTATAAACAGCGTCAGGGGAATGACATCAGCGGCATATCTGAACAGTAGTTCAGATGTAGAGGTTCAAAAACAACTTGTTACGGGTTCGGATTCTGTAACAACGACAACCGCTTACGGCGGCAACTTCTATGCTGACAAAGCGGTTACTTTTAGTCGTGCTTTTGAATCAGCCCCTGTTGTCAAGGCATGGAACACAAATCAATCAACGGGTGGATTGAGCGTTATTCCTTATAGTGTCACCACTACTGGATTTACTGCAAGATGTATAGGATATGCTAATTCTGCGGTTTTGAGCTTTAATTGGGAAGCTACGGGGTTGCTTGATCCTTAACCCGCCCCTTATACCACTGCTCTATGGATTTGACAGGTACATTCAAACAATTAAACACTTATTTCGGATAAATATATGGCAACTTCCGGTTCCACTAATTTCACATTAAACCGTAACGAGATGATTAACTCAGCGTTTCGTTTAATCGGTGTTGGTATCCGAGGCGAGACTTTAACAGCTGAAGAAATCGCTAACGGATCTGAAGCTCTAAATCTTATGCTGAAAGCGTGGGAGGCTCGTGGCCTTCCAATGTGGCGGAGGGATGCACTCTCAGTCACTTTAGTCGCTTCACAAGCAGCTTACACAATCGGCCCATCTGGTGCTGATGTTACTGCTGCTCGTCCTCTTCGTATCCTAGAGGCTAATTATAAAGATACTAATAATGAAACAGCGAGTATTAATGTTGTTTCATTAGAAGAGTGGTCTGGATTACCTGACCGTTCAACGGCTAAGAACTCCCCTCCTACCAGCTTGTACTTCGATCCCACTATCACATCCAGTACAGTAAATATCTGGCCTATGCCTGACGCGACAGCAGCGGCTGAATGGACACTAGAGCTTTGGGTGCATTCTCCTATTGAAGATATGGATGGTTCAACAGACGACTTTGATTGCCCTCCTGAGTGGTTAGAGGCTATTAAGTACAACCTAGCGTTACGTCTAGCTGATGAGTACGGCATTCCTGATCAGATGTATTACCGTATCCGCTCAATGGCTAGAGATGGTTTAGCCTTTGCTGAGAACTGGGATGTTGAAGATGTCAGTATTACTTTTGAACCTAACGGTGACTTTTAATGGCTGTTGTACACTTAACGTACCCTAAGTTCAGGGCTTTTGATTCTAGTAATAACCCACTGTCAGGTGGAAAGGTCAACGTGTACACAGCAGGTACATCTGATCGTGTAGATACGTATACTGATCAAGGCGCTGGTACAGCGAACGCTAATCCTGTTATTCTGGATGCGAATGGCGAAGCAGAGATATGGTACAACACCTCTGTTAAAATCGTCCTGACTGATTCAGATGACGTGCAGTTATGGAGTATGGATAATGTTCAAGCAAATATTGAACCAACTGTCTCAGGTGTTTACAATCTCGTCCAGAACGGCTCGTTTGAAACTGATTCTGATTCCGATGGGTCGCCTGATAATTGGACTCTTAGTGCTGATACAAATGGTACTATTGCTATTGACAGCAGTTCCGGCAATCACGCTCATGGCAATAACGCACTTAAATTCACGTCTGGAGGATCTGGTGGAGGGTCAGCTACCACCACACCATACTCCGAGGTCTTAGCGGGTGAGAGTGTTCATGTGCTGTTCAACCTCAAGAGTTCAGCGGCTGATAACACTTGTATTGTTACATTGCTCTGGTATCAGAACGATTCAGGATTAGCTTCTAGTACAGCAAGTACAGCTATTTACAGTGATTCTGCAACTAACCCTACGTCTTGGAGCACTTTATCAGGTACAACAGTTGCTCCGGCAGATGCGTACTTCTGTAAGGTAAAACTCAGTGGTGTGGACGCTTCAGGTACAGTTGCATCAGGCAGGAACTGTCAGTTCGATGATGTCCGTCTGTACGAAGGTCCAGTTATCTTCCCGAATGTAGCTAATCCTATCACAGCCGATGACACAGAGCTTAATACTTTAGACGGGTTGACTTCATCAACAGCGGAGTTAAATATTCTCGATGGTGTAACTTCTACAGCTGCTGAACTAAATATTTTAGACGGTGTAACTTCTACTGCTTCTGAATTGAATATACTTGATGGAGTAACTGCATCAACAGCTGACCTTAACGCTTGTACTAATTTTGAAGAAGTGCTCGTAGCGAACACTACCTCCGGGGTAGAAGTAAAGTCTGGTAAAACGTTAGATATAGTGACCGTTGGCGCTTTGTTTATAGATAGCACCAGTGTAACAGCTGATGCGATAGAGTTAAATACCTTAACGGGCTCCCAGCAAGTAACGAACGTGCATGATTTTGCTAGTATCCCTGCACACAGTGAGTCAACAACAACAACCACGTTAACAGGTGCTGTTGTGGGTGATTTTATACTCGTCAGTATTGATGCTGCTTTACCTGCTGGTTGTGTGGTTGATGGCAGGGTATCTGCTGCTGATACTGTTGAAATACGGGTTGTTAATACAACAGCAGGTGCTTTAGACCCCGCTAGTATAACATACCGCTGCCTACTGATAGCAAGATAATATGAAAGTACCATTCCTTAATCAAACAGGTGGCTCTCGCTCTCGTGATGTTGATTACCAACTCACACAGAACTGGTATCCTGAGTTAACACCGACAGGTAAAAGCCAGATAGCGTTGTACCCTACACCGGGACTGACATTGTTCGGTAACGTGGGTACTGGGCCTATCAGGGGTTCGATTGTCTTTGGTGATTACTTGTACGTAGTGGCTGGAAATACAGTCTATCAGGTGAACAACGCTGGTGGACATACCGCACTAACGGGTACACTGAGTACGACTGGTGGGCGTGTATCAATGGCCCATAACGGTACAATCATGTGGATTGCTGATGGGACTAATGGGTATGCTGTGACATCAACTACAGTAACTACCAGTACTCAGAGTAATTACCCTGATACAGCTACTCAGGTTGTGTTCTTTGACGGTAGATTTATTGTTAACGACCCCACGAATACAGGTCGGTGGTATCTCTCAGAGACTTATATCAATGACGGTACAACTGAGAGTTATTGGACAGCCACTGGATTTGCTACTGCTGAACGTGATCCGGATGCGTTAGTATCGATTATAGCGAATAACAGACAGTTATGGTTCATCGGCGCAAGTACAGCAGAGCCGTGGTACAACGCAGGTGCTTTGACTGTACCTTACGAGCCTATACAGAACGGTTTCTCAGAGTGGGGTTGTGCAGCTGAACATTCACCCGCTACGGCTGACGGTTCTGTGTTCTGGTTAACAAAAAACAAGCAAGGCCAAGGTCAGGTAGTCCAGACTAAGGGCTATGCCCCTCAAGTTATTTCTACTGACGCAATAGCAACAAAAATAGCGGATATGGCTGTTATCTCAGATGCGTTCGGTTATACGTATCAAGCGTACAGGCATACATTCTACGTGTTAACATTCCCGACAGAGGCAGTAACACTGGTTTATGATATAGCAACAAATATGTGGCATGAATGGTCAAGTAAAGATATTGGTCGTCACAGAGGTAACTCACACTCTTTCTTTAACGGGGAACATGTAATTGGGGATTACTCAGATGGTAAGTTGTACAAGCTGGACTACGCTGTGTTCACAGATAACGGCGATGTTATTACACGCAAAAGGCGCTCTCCACATTTACATGCCGATGATCGCATGGCTCACCACCGTAGTATACGAATAGATTTTGAAGAGGGTGTAGGGAATGCAAGCGATACCGACCCTCAAGCAATGCTACGCTGGTCAGATGACGGTGGACACACATGGAGTAACGAGTACTGGCAACCTATAGGTAAGGTAGGTGAGTACAGAAATAAAGCGATATGGCGTAATAAGGGACGACCTGATGACCGCGTGTACGAACTTACCATTACAGATGGTGTAAAAGCTGTGGTTATTGACGGTTATATCGATACGGATATGACTCAGCGGGAGAACGATGGTGCGTAGACCTGTTCCGCCTACACAAGAAGCGACTCCTGAGTGGATGACACTCGTGAGTCAAAACAGCTACGATATTCGGCTCATCAGTCAAGCACTGGATGTTACATCCGTTGCTGCTAATACAACTGATGAACAGACATTCACTGTAACAGGCTTAAAATCAGAGGACATGGTTATCTCAGTTAATAAACCAAGCCACTCGACTGGACTAGGTGTTACAGGCTTCAGGGTCTCAGCTGATGATACTCTAGCTATTACTTTTATGAACACAACAGCAGGCGCTATTGATCCTGCATCTGAAACATACAACATTCTTGTACTGAAGAATAGGATTTAAGATGGGTAACTTTATAAGCGATGCTTGGGACGATCTAACAGGAGCAACGGCTGCTGGAGAAGCTGCTGATGCGATTACAAGCAGCACAGCTGCTGCGATGGAAATCCAAGGGCAGATGTTGGATCTGCAAGAGGAACAGTTCGCTTGGCAACAAGGTCTGGTTGAACAGCAGATGGAACATGCTGCCCCGTTCCAAGAGGCAGCCCTTGCTGCACTTGGGCGATACCAAGGCATACAATCCGGTGAGATAGATATTTCTCAAGACCCTGCTTTGCAGTACTTACAACAACAAGGTCAGCAGCAGGTTGAGACATCTGGTGCTGCTCGTGGTACACAACTCTCAGGTCGAACCTTAGAAGAACTCTCTCGAACAGGTCAGAGTATTGCCTCTCAGTACAGAGGACAGATACTTGGTGAGCTAGGTGGTTTAATGGGTATGGGTACTCAGATGGGACAACAAGCCTCTGGTATGGGTATCAGTGCTTCTCAGACAGCAATGGGCCAGATGGGACAAACGTATGGCTCCTTAGCTGACCTAACCCAGCAAGCAGGTGCTGCTCAGGCTGCGGCGACTATGGGCGCTTACCAAGGCTTTGCTGGTATTGTTGGTGGTGGTTTACAGGCATTAGGGGGTATGTAATGGCTATTAATTTAAATCCAATTCTAGCACAGATAGCCTCTGGTCAGGGCGGCAGAACCATCGGTGCAGGTTTAGCTGGCATGGCTCAGAACATGGCTAAAAATAAGCAGGCGGAAGAGCAAGCAGTAAAGCAACAGCAAATTATCGATCTTCAAATGATGGAAGCTCGTAAGGGTGTCATGCAGGATTATTCATTTGAAATGACTAAAGCGTACCAAAGTTACCCCGAAGGGTCTGAAGACCTCGATACTGCTTTGGGAGACATAACCTCTAAATATATGCCTCAGATGGCTAAAACAGGCATGAGTACAAAAGCACTTGAGGCATTCTCAACAGGAGATTATCCAACTGCTGAACAGGCTTCCACTACAGCGATGATGAATAAAGATTATGCCGCACTTCTATCACCTGCTGGTGAAAAGACTACAAACTCGGCTAAGAAACGAGCGGAATTACTTAAACTAGGATATCCAAAAGCATTAGCTGATGGTTTAGCGTATGATATGTACAGATCCGTTACCGATCCAAGCACAGGGGACACAAACATATTCGATATTCGTGGAACAGTTCCACGTCAAGTTCCTCCTGCGGAAGAGGCGGCTGTAGGTTCTGCACAAGACGCTGATCGGTTCTTAACCACTGTAACAGAAGGTACTAAGGTTAGTGAAAAGTTCAAGGGGGAAGTAAAAGAATTAGCTGACGATGTGGCTCGTACTAATATAACACGCGTGGAAGCTGCCCTTTCCGAAGTTGAAAAAACAGTAAACCCTTTAATCGAGCAAGGTAAAGATATACCCGGCTTTGGTGCTACAGGGATGACACCTGATTTTATGCTAACAACCACAGGTAAATTTCTTCGTCAAAAAGTTCAAAAAGTCTTCAATATGGAGTTAAAAGACCGATCAGGTGCTGCTGTAACTACCCCTGAATTAGACCGTTTGAAAAAGGAATTCGGTACAGGTGCTTTAAAAACAGATGCTCAGTTAACAGAAGCTCTTCGTATTTACAGGGTTGAAGTTAACAAGATTAAAGCGGACATTGCAGCGGGACACAGCGATGATGTACTGAAAGAGTGGAATTCTCGCTCTCCGGGTACACCTTTTGTTCGTCCTAGTATGGAAAAGCAAGGTAAACCGAGCGATGCTGTTGTTCCTCAGTCTCGTCAACAAATACTTGAAGATGGCTTAAAATATGGATGGACACAACAGCAGATTCAAGAAACACTTGACAGGTTCAAATTGTAATGCCTACTCCAGAAGAGCTATACGGCAAACCCACTAAGATATCCCCAGAGGAGTTATATGGCACTCCTCAAGATGTTCCTTTGCCTGAAGAAGTGACCCAGTACCTCCCAGAACAAGAGAAAGAAAAAGATACATGGGAAGAATTCAAAAAAGATGTCCCTGCAATGGTGGGGGGTATCGTTGGGCCATTAGTCACTTCTAAGTTAGGGCCAGCTGCACAGGTATTCGCTGCTGGCATCGGTGGTATGTTAGGAGAGGCTGCTCAAGAAACGCATGAAATTATGCGAGGAGAAGATACCACCCCTCGTGAGTTTGCAACTGAAGTAGGAATGGCTGGGGTAGAACAAGCGGCTTTTGAGAAGATAGGCCAGATTGCCCTGAAGCTCGGTGGTAGGGCGTGGGCTAAACTACACCCTCAGAAAACCAAAGCTGCTCAGTCTGTAGAAGATATCTTTAAAGGGTATGGCGGGGAGTTCACACTTCCCCAACAAACTGACTCATGGGTTATACAGCAGCTTGAAGGTCTGTCTAAAGGCTCTTTAACAGGTTCTGGTGTTTTCAAAGCGGTTGATGCTACTAATGACGCAGCTTTTAAATCAATGCAAGATGATCTCTCTAAGCTAATTGCTAAAAGAGCATCTACTCACCTCTCTGATGAGGACATTGGTAATCTAGTCCTGCATACACTAAAAGGCGGCAGAGCAGCACATTCTAATATTGCTGGCGATATGTACAGTGCTTTCGATGAAATGGTTGCACCTAAAACGGCAATTAAAGAAGTCTTAGAAAAAGTAACTAAAGATACAACAGGTAAATCTGGTAAGTTTGTTACCAGAGATGTTTTACGTACAGTTGAAGAAACTGTAGGCGGTGTCCCTGTTGATATTACTCCGATTAAACGCTATGCCTTTTCAGAACTTGAATCTTTAAAAGAACTTAATAACATCGGTGCTGGAGATGTTGGTAAGCAGTTGCTAGACCAGCTGGCAGGACTACAGGATGATTTATTCTTCAGTTCAGCTCATGAGTTACGATCTAACTTACTATCAATGTCAAGAGATTTAAAAGATGTGGTGGGGGCTGGTAAAGCACGACATGTTATTAATAATATTGTAGAAATAGCAAATAAAACAATGGATGCCTCTGCTTCTAAAGCAGGCCCTCAGGTCTATAAGCAGTACAGAGCTATTGATAAATTCTACAGAATGGGTAAGGAAGCATTCGATAACGATTTTATCGCTAAAATGATTATCCAGAACAAGCATGAGCCTGCTCGTATTGGTGAAGTTGTGTTCAAAGATGGCAATGTAGCTGATATAAAGTCAATGAAACGCGGATTAGCTTACGCTGCTAAACTTGACCCTACATTAAATAAATCTAAAGTATGGCATTCTTTACAATCAGGCTATGTTGAGTCTCTAATATCTAAGAGTATGACTCCAGATGGTACTATTCGTCCAGATACACTGATGAAGGTATTCACTGATAGAAAGAAAGCACGTACCCTACAACATGCCTTTACAATGGAACAACGATCTGCTATTCGAAATTTCGCTCAGGTCGGTCAAATCATTAACAAGAAGCCTGAAGGTGGTTTAGGTATGGTCATGCAACTAGCTCAGGGTAGTGCTATTGTAGGTATTGCTACAGGGCATGTAGATGCACCAGAAGCAGCTGCTATATTTTTAGGCCCACGAGTATTGGCTAAAGCACTGACATCTCCTAAAGTGGCTAGGTTAATGACTACAGCTATGAAAACAAAGGGTATGACAGCTCAGGGGGCTAAGATAACCTCGAAGTTAATATCTGAAGTTACTAAACTACAAATAGAAGACCAAAAAGAACAAGAGGCTTTGGATGAACAACGATGACCTAAAGAAAACCCTTGAAGAAGTCCTTGATGCCCGTGCTCCTGTCGATAAAGAAACTCATATCAAACACCATGATTTCATTGATATTCTGCTAGAAGAACGCGAGAAGTCTAAAGCTCTTAAAGAGAAAGTAAAGACACAGGTAATTGGATGGGGAATAGTTGCTTTTCTCTCAGGTATCGGTACAGCTGTTTATCATTGGTTTGAACATTTTATACAAGGGGGTCAATAAGCCGTGCCTAATCCATTTCAGTATCCGATCTTCACAGCCCGTAACTCTGCTGATAACACCCCTTTAGCGGGTGGTAAGGTCTATTTCTATGACGCTGGTACAACCGATGCCAAAGATACGTACAGTGATTCAACACTCCTGACAGCTAATACTAACCCTGTTATATTAGATGCTAACGGTGAGGCAACCATTTATCTCAGCGGCTCGTACAAGGTTGTATTAGACAACGCTGATGATGTACAACAGTGGACATTAGATAATGTATCAGGTGTAGAGGACTTAGCTGAATGGACTGTTCTGGGTGCTGCTACGTATGTTTCAGCTACATCGTTTACAGTTAATGGTGATCAAACAAGCATCTTACATAACGGTAGACGGGTTAAGTTAGCTGACTCAAGTACACTGTACGGAACGGTGACTAGTAGTACGTACGGTGTATCAACTACTACAGTTACAGTTGCTCTCGATTCTGGGTCTGTTACTAATTCATTAACATCTGTCTCTTACGGTGTTATTTCAACTGACAACACAAGTATAGGTTTCCTTCAGTCAGGTACAGGCGCTACAGGTCGGTCTTTGACTGATAAGTTAAGGGATGTTGTGTCGGTAAAGGACTTTGGGGCTGTGGGTGATGGGACAACTGATGATACAGCAGCTATACAAGCGGCTATAGATGCGGCATCGAATTATTCAGAGGTATACCTAGCAGACGGTGAAACCTACTCGATAGGTGCTGCTGGACTCTTAATTGATAGTAAAACAGGTGTTATCCTTAAAGGCAAAGGAGTATTAAAACCTTCTATTGCCCCAACAAGTCAAGTATTAACTGGGGCATCTTGGAAAGTAATGTTGAAAATGATCTCTTGTACCGATTGCGGGGTGGAGGAGGTAAAATTTGACGGTAATTCTATCGCCACAATACTATTCGGAGCAGAACAAAATCAAAACTGCTGGATAGATAAATGTGAATTAACAGGTAATGATCTTGATAACGCACCTGTGTTAATGACAGTTAATAATAACGCCATGCGTGTCTCAAATAACTACGTACACGACTTGAATGGTACAGCTGCAAGGGGTATCTGGTGTGGTAATTATGCGATAACGACAATAGAGAATGATATTTTAGTTTACGGTAATAATGTTCAAGACATTGAACATACCTGTATAATTCTTGCGTCTAATGGGGGTAGGTGTTTTGGTAATATAGCAAATGGTAATCAGACTTCACAAGGGTCTGGTATCATTTTTGGTGGGGCTAATTCCTTTCAATCAAATGATCTGGTAATATCTGGGAATATTTGTAGTAATAATAAATTTCACGGTATTCAATCTGATAGCACTTACAGTACAGATGCAGACCTTAGCTACAATATTGTTGTTAGGGATAATATTTGTTTCGGAAATACTAGTGCAGGTATTTACTTAAATGCGATGACATACTCAGTAATATCTGGGAATATTTGCTATGATAATCTAAGCAAGGGGATTCAGGGCGGGGAATACAATAAAGGTTTAGTTATATCTAATAATATCTGTCATGATAGTAGGGCAGGTGTATCTAGGACACAAGATCAAGGAATATCTTTTAATTCTACTGCTAATTGGAACCCTTCAGACATCTCTATAACAGATAACTATTGCTATAATCAAGATGATGATGGAATTAATATAAGTACAGCAGGTGCGGGACAAACCATTGACGGACTAACTGTCTCTGGCAATAGATGTTCAGACAACGATGATTATGGTATAATTATAGCTGAGAGTGATGCTGGCAGTATAAGTGATTTAGTGGTTAATAATAACACTTGTCACGGAAATGGTAATTATGATCTGCGGGTATCATCAGTTAAAGGGGTTATTGAAAGTAATAACTTTACTTCACAGGTCGGGTTAGTAAATACATTTACAGCAGCAGATGCCACACCTACCGTACAAGGTCGTAGATTCTTTAAAACAGCAGATACAACAACATACACTGACTTTGATGATGCAACAGAAGCGCAAGAAATTAATATTCTCGCATTACATGCTGCAACAGTTACAAATGGAGCGAATATTAAAACATCAACAGGGGCTAATAAAACACTAACTGTTAATGTACTATATACATTTGTTTCTATCGGTGGTGTTTGGTACGAGAAGGCTACTGCATAATCTAACCCTTATACCACTGCTCTCAACAGACAAAAAGAAGGGAGCACAAAAGGCTCCCGAAGAGGGTTGTGGGATGATTAGGTTAGAACTGCATTCCAATCCAGATACCAACACCTAGAATAATCAGGTGAGGTATATAATCAATTAAAAAGTCTAGAACAGCTAACAAATAAGAGCCGTCTAGGATTTTGGTTAGATGTTTCATAGTATTTCGCAGCCTCCTGAAGTACAGGCATACTCTTGACTACCTGTAGTTTCATCCTCGGTTTCAAACTCAGTTAATAATTCCCAATCCAAATCCGGCATCTGAGATAACATCTCGTTATATTCCTCTTCAGTGCATTCTTGGTAAGGTGCTTGCTGATAGACGTGATCAGTATGCGGTAAAAAGCTTATACCAGAACATATATCAAAGTTCTCCCATACCCATGCCCCTACGTCCATCCACTCATTCTCTCGTACAGTAATCGTGACTGACGGTTTGTGTTCACACCAATATTCAGAATATACTTTCCATATTTCTAACTGTTGTATAGCAGACATATCGTTACGTGTGATAGCATTCTCTGGAGATTTCACAGGGAAGCTGAATACATAGTTATGATCTGGTTTGGTTATATCATCCTCTACAGGAACTCCAGATTGAACCATCATCTGTGCTAACGGGTCTTTCTTGTCTGCTCTTACAGTTCTAATATAATGCTTAGAATGTCTTGCATGAATACCACTACCACTGAGTACTAACTGGGACACAGTTCCAGAGGGCTTTACGCATGTAATAGCGGTAGACTGGTTAATACCTAACTTAGCACTCCATTCTTTATTAGTTTCAATTGCCACCTCCTTAAGTTCTTGTAACCATTCTTTTAATATCATTCTAGGATTAGTTTGCGTTACCTCGTAGTCAAAATCACCAGAGCCGTTCAACACAGGATGATCCATAATACCTGTTAGTGATACACCCAACAAAGCCTCTTCCTCTGTATTACGTTTCCACGCTGCACTCAGATATCTGAAATTAGTAAGAGTTGATTGTAGTGTACCTAGTATAGCCGCAAAACGAACTTTGTTTTTAATATCTCCAAACGTATCGTCAGCTCTAACGATAACTTCAGAAAGGTTACATAACTGCTTGTTTCTTAAGACTATTTCGACACAGGGATTGACCCCGAAATCAAAATCAGTATCCCGTCTTCCGCTTTTACCCGCCGCCCTCTTAGCAGCCTCTCGATTAAAAATACCTCGCTCTCCTGATTTAGATTCGTATAAAGATACCCACTCCCTCATAAAAATACCGATATCTGGCTTCTCTGTGTAACACACTGAATTATTAGCCAACGCTCTCTGCCCGTTATCTTCCCACCATGCACCTGACTTAGCTGATCTCATCCGTTCATCTGTTAGATTACTAAGTGAAATAAGCGCACTACGGCGTACACCGCCCACCACAACAATATCAGCAACTTTACATGTAATATCGTGACATTCAAGCGAAGTAAGCCTACGTCCTGCTGCGTTCCTGAACACCTCTACAGTAAAACGGAATAGATCTATTAGTGGTTGAGCACCAGAAGCTCTTCCTCCAAAGGTTCTCAATCGTGAACCAGCTGGACGAACTTTATCTGTATTCCATTTAGGAATTTGACCTGCGTATAACATACTAACAAGTTCACGAAACGCCTTCGCCCACCCAATTTTTGAATCAGCTACGTTAATAACAGTATCCGTTTCATGGAACTCTTCAGCTATCTCTGGCAACTTAGAGATGTACTGACGCTCTACAGAGAAGCCTACTCCTGTACCGCACATCAATACATACATAATTTCATCAAAGACACGCGGATTATCCACCGCAACATACGAGCAGTTAAATCCAGCTATGTTATCCCTGTCTAATGCAGTACCAGCTGTCATCATACAACGCATTGATGGCATTACTTTTAGATTAGAAATAGCATCTCTTATTTCCCGATTCAGTGTATCCGCGTCTTTTTTCTTCAACGGTTGTCTTGCAAGAAAATAATCTACATAACGGTCTACTGTTTCTTGCCAAGTTTCCCTACGTCCCAGATCATCTCTCCACCGCGCATAACGAGATTTATGGATATATTGCTGGTATTGTGTCTCTAACATTTCCTCTCCTTACAGTGCAACAAGCACTGCTAAAATTATAAACAATCCGATGATAAACGCTATGAAGTTAGGGCTGATCATTCTTCACTCCAATCTGTAAACATAAAATTAATGTACTGTTCTGCTTTCCTGTAATCCTCATCACCGTTCTTTTTACTTGCTCGTAAAAGGTATTTTAACTGATTGCCTTTGCAATACCCTCTGAACTCCTCCTCAGAAAGAACAGCGTGAATAACATCGATAGCCTGTACAAGCGTACCATCGCTACGGAGGATATCCAACTCGTAATGCTTGGGTTGTTTGACGGCATCGTACTGGCTACTGCAATTGCAATCGTCACATTTCACATCAAGACAAGGTTGCACGTCTTCAAACAAATCACTACCTTCGTTTTGTAACTCCCTATCCTCTTCGCACACATCGTAATGCAACCCTTCCCCACCGTTCTGTCCGATGTGATCCATACGAGCCTCATCTTCTAATCTCCGCTGTGCCTTTATAGCTGCACGGTAGGATAGATCATACTCTTTACAAACTACACAGTCATGGTCATCACAAGCCATTGATTTCTCCTTTAATCTCCCGTAATCTCTCTGCCGTAAGATCGCTTTCGTAATCCAGTATCTCTCTGTCGAGTGCTTGTAATTTCAAATCTAACCCTAGTTTTAAATCCTCTAAGTCATCCCCGTAGCAACCTACAGCTTCTATTGTGTATCCGTTCACAGTGCCATCATCTTCGTAGTACACTTCATGGATGCCTAATGAACCGTCTTTGTACCGCATTACTCGGTTATTCCAACCCATGTATCTCTCCTTTAATCTCATTAATCAATTCTTCAATAGTATCTTGGTTCTCACGCATCAGGGAAACAATAACAGCAACCCTGTCAGCAGGTTCTAAACTCTCTAACATACCATTCAATCTGTTCTGGTACTCGTGAAGCTTAAGCCTAGCCTGTGGGTCAGGGTGCGAGTTAATGAACTCAGCGATCATGTGCTTCGCTTTTATGTCGTCACTGAAGTCGTCGTAGTTCATAGCTTGTTATCCCAGCGTCCGTTCTTCTTAAGTTTCATAGGCCGCATGATCGGCTCGTTCTCGATTATCATGCCGCACCCCAAGATTGGGCGTTTACTCGTAGCCCCCTTAGCGTAATTAAAAGCTGGAGAGTGCGGGTCTACTAAACATCCCACAGTCATTGCCCAGCGTAACTTCTCTGTATCTGCGAAGTACTCCAAGCCAAAGGTTCCATGATGGTGTCCCTGAATTGTATGGTGTGAATGTATCTTAGCGTTATTCAGTGTACTGGATGACATCGCATGAGTTAACAAACACATATCATCTTTACCTGAAACAGGGAAGTAATCTTTATCCGTCCAGTGCCAGTTCACATCGTACACATCGTTATAACTCTTCAGTGCATCTTCAGGAATACCAGCTGTCTTTGCTTTCCTGTGGTTCAGTTTACAGTGATTACCTAGTACGACAGTCATCTCAGGGAAAAGTTCAGATAACTGCTGCATATCTTTCTTAGCTTTCTTGAACTCATCCTTAGCCGATAACGTACCGTACTCTATCTCGTGGTAACTTGCTGTATGATTATCAGCAGCATCACCTGAGTGTTTAACAACCTTGATATCGTAAGCATCAGCTACCGCTTCAAGGAAACGAAAGGTATCTTTGTGTGCGTACGGAAAGTGTGTATCGGAGATTATTAGACAATTGTCCATACTATTCTCCTAGTAACCGTTGAAGTTGTACTCTCAGTTCCTCTCTTGCTAAACCATAACCTTGTTCAGCAGTTAAATCAGCTTTAGCTTCTGGTGTCCATCTCTGCTCAGGTAGTAATTTATCTACGAGTACATCACAAATTACGTACTCATCAAATAACAGTTTAACTACTTTATCTTGCACGTTCATTCTAACTCCTCAACAATAGCTAACGCTTCTAGTAGTACTGCCTTAGCGTATTTCTTCTCTATAGCAATACGGTTAAGGAACGAACCTCCGAACGATGGGCAATCAATAATCTTAAGGCAAGAGTTACCCTTAGTATCCATTTCGATATCATAATCTCCAACTTTAGCCTGACACTTCCGATAAGCAATTTCTTCACATTTCATTTATCGTACCCTCTTCGTTTAGCTTCAGCTCTCGCTGCTAGATTAAAATCCTGTACAGGTATACCCTGTTTCTCTAGCGTACAGGAGATAACCATACCTGCGCTTTGAATACTCTCGTCCTGTGTACACCCAGCGGCCATGTAGTCCTCGACTGTATCCCAGAACTGCTGGGCTAGGTCTTTGTATTTACGCTCAGCTATGTTGATGATAGGTGCAGTCACTTCATACCCCAAGTTACAGCGGCTGTAATACTAGCAGCACTTGCCCAGTACCATGATTGACCATAGTGACCTTGATAAGCCCACCAAGCAACATTAATTGTATACAGTGTCATAATTATATAATTAAAAATCTTAGGGTCTAATACATTCATTCCTTACCCTCAATAATGTTGTACTTGATTAAAATCTGCTCTAGTGCCTCTCCGTCCTCTTGTCGGACAGGATCTGCACTACTAAGCATCTCTAAGCTGAAGGAACGTAACTCGAACAGGAATTCTGTTCCCTCCATGCACTGCTCGATGCAGCGTTGTTTAGGGGTTTTGTTCATACTTGCTCTCTCAGTTTGTTGATGAGGTCTTTGTTTTTCTGCTTACCACGTTTGGTTTTGCACTTAGCCATACGCCTTTTAATCTTAGCTATCTGTTTCTCTATGTCATTTTTATGCGTCGGATGGTAAGGCTTACGAGTGTGATCCTCTTTCAGTAGTGCTACACAGTTCTCAAGGAATGTGATATGATCTGTTTTACCGTTACGCCTAGCTGCATTCTCTATTCTACCTAACTGTGCATTACACCATCTATGTAACACAGCTCTACAGTTTCCCTCAGTATGGCAGTTACCGGATATGCTAACAAGACCTTCGTGTTTTACTACAATATAGCTACTTGGTACTTCGACACAATACACCTGCCCCTCATAAGGGACAATCTCTTTCTTTGTGTTCCTTATACTATCAGACTTCCGTGGCTCTGTTACTGTTGCATAGTGCAGTGCTTGATGATTTCCACTTCTAACCTTAGTCCACTCAGTACCAGAATAACCGGCTAATGTCGCTGCGAACCTGACATAATCCCTGTTTTCCTTAACAGTTGTACTGTATTGAAATCCATTACTTTGTGATGAACTGTCCCAAAAAGAAACTTCGTCAATAAACACTTCTAATTGCCGTTTAGTAAAATACGTTAAATCTTGTACAAAGATTTTACTAGCATACTGAGGTGAGTCATCTACCCCGATATATGCTTGAAAAGCATCAGTGTTATGTGTGGTGTACGGGATTTCAAGTCTACCCATCAACTCTTCAAACCTTTGTATCTTCTCTTTACGTCTAAACCTAAATCGCAAACCTGTAGTGAAACATCCATCAGCTTGAAACATCACCATGAATCTTATCTCATCATCTGTAAGTGGTATTCCTTTACCACCTATGTACTTAGATACTTTTGGTATATTTTTATCTCTGTGTATATTTGGAGAGATTGGTAAGTCCTCCGCTGTACAGCTATAAAAATCATCTGAAACTAACGGCAACCTGTGTTGCGGGGTGGTCAAAGAACTGTAATTCAATTTGTGTAAATACACTAAGTCACCTTTATACTCATACTCGATATAATTCAACGGTAACACGAGGTCTGTAGTTCCATTAAAATGATACTGAAAAACCTTAACGTCTTTTTCAAGTTCATCAAACCTAACAAACCCATCCTCCGTCATTATCTCAGTTTCACCTGTAAAACAATGATCAAGGGATTTGTCATCTTCTAAAGCTGTGACGCAAAGCTTACACAACCCACCCTGCTCCCCTGCTAACTCTTCCCTGTACTGTGCTTTTTCTTTTGTGGTTAACTTAGTCATACTTCAGTGCGTCCAATAGCCAGTAACTTATAATTAATCTCAAACTCACGCTCAAACCCCTGAAGTACATACAGATTACGAACAGCCTCTCGCATCTCAGAGTACGTGAAGTTCAGCAGGAAGTCCCTAGCCTTAACATGACCGAACCCTGCCTTGGCTAACGACCCATCCTTGTTCGTAGGTTTGACTGGGGAGAGAATGTGATCAGCAGAATCTCCGACTAACAGCTGGTAACAAAGAAATGCTTCAGCGTCTTCTTCATTCACCCAGAATATCTCGTTCTTGTGATGGCCTCTCCATTTGTAGTGCCAACCACTGACGGTAAAAAAGTCCTTATCCAATGTTGCTGTAACTAAATCTTTTATAGAATAATTAGGGTTGCTCTCTTCTTCCTGACAAGCACATATAGCCATAGACGCTATCTCATCATCGGCTTCCCAGTTATCTCTAGCAATCTCCGCATCCCAATGCTCGATCAAATAATCCTTAGTCGCTTGGTAATGCGGGGGCTTCTCTTTATCCTTTCTGTTTGCCTTATAATTCTCGGCCACTTCGTATCTGAAGTTTGTTGGACTACTGAGAATACAACGCATGTGCTCACACTTCGTGTTCTCCTGCATCTCTAGAAGCATAAGCTTGACTGAATGAAGTACGTTCTGCAACGGCTCATCAGGGTCGCGTGAGAGGTACAGTAACAGATCTACATCAACCAACAATGTACGCCCCGGTACAACTGCTCGCTCTGGACGTGCTTGTAACTTCAAACTCATGATTCAGTAACCTCTGTACCGCTTAACCAGTCAGATCTATGTACAATAGCAACCTTCTTGTCCCTTAGTTGAGGTGACAGCAATGCGTAAGAATCCTCTGATCTCTCAACCCATAGTACCCTATCGAACTGCTCATCTGGTGTCATGTTGTGACAGTACGCTAACACGCGTTTAGTCTTATTAAAAAATGTGGCGGTGATTATCATACTTTCTAAGCTCATGACGCAATAAGATCCCAATCAGCAAGTGCAGCTACAGCACTCATTCGTTTTGTTTCTCCGGCTTGACGGTACAACTCGTAAGAGTCTAAGACTTCAGGGAAGCAATCGCCTGCTAGGGCTAACCTAGCCATCTCAGTTCTGTACTGATCGTCAGTGAGTCCGCTGTGGTCATCGAAGTTCATTCGTCTGATCCATCTAACATCTCTTGTGCATCACCATATCCGTCCCAATTATCCACACCAGCAGCTACTAGGCACTCTAGAAACTGACTGTCTTCAATCAGCTGTTTAATATCATTCGCATCATACGCACCTGATTCATCTTCATATAATATAGGCATCATCTCATTCACTCCAAGTATTCAATCGTTTACTAAATCTTACACTAGCTATAACCATCAGTACAAGCCCTCCGAATGTCCAGTAATACATCCCCGGTGTTAGGTACAACGGAGAGAACACAGCTAAGGATAACAAGCTAAGGTCTATTAATGTTGCACACAAGATGTACGTTACCTTCACAGCTGTGTTCATTCGTCTTTGATCTCTATAACAGTGCAATATTTATGTTTCCATGACTTATACTTTTCCTTGACTGCGTTTTTAAAAGAGATAACATTCTCGTTCTCTGGTATATGGCTGGAGACTACGGCTTTTTTGGTTTGCCGTCCTAGGTATTTGATACCTTGCCAGAGGCTCCATAGCGTCAGGAAACCATATACTAAGATTCCGATAGCTACAGTAGCTATATCGAAAAACGGGCTAAGCGGTACATTGTATACATACGCTAATAAGACAGATAAAGGTAAGTCAATGGCTACCAAAAGACTTCCTATACCAACCAACACGGCAAACAACCAAATCACTACGCCAATTAAGAAATGACGAGTGACCATACAAATATCAGTCTTATTCTTGTATGTATCTAACTGGCCGTACATATTCAGAAAATAACCAAATAAACTCTCTCGTTTTAAAATCATATCTGCTCCAAGTACAGTTGTAACTCTCGTTTCTCTTCAAAGGCGAACCCTGATGCTTTCCAAGCTAGGGCTAGGTGATAAACCTCCTTAGCCTGCTCACAGTTAGATAACAACAGGCGGTCTAGGAAGCCTTGTGCGTACTCAACAGACTTATGCTGGATAACACAATCCCCATCAACAATCACCCACCATGTATCAGTATCAGGGTCTCGCTGTAATTTGTACTCTATATCTGTGTTCATACAAGCTCCATTCACAACACCTTCCTTGGCGTTTCACGGCCACTTGCGTGGCATTGTGTACAGGTTAATGGGAGGGTAATTAAAACGGGATATCGTCGTCTTCTGGAAACTCTGATACAGCATCGGCTGCTGCTTCGTTGTGGAAGTCACGACCCAATTGCTCATCACTAAGCTGATTATCAAATAACCACTTCGCTAGTCCGTACAGTGCATCTTGTACTTCCTTACCGTTACCTGCTGCTGGTGTAATCGTTGCAGCTTCTACACCTTCCTGATATTTAGCAGGAATAGGTGCTAACGATGCTATGTTATCGTACACCTTCTTAGGATCTTTCTTATCAGGTGTGTGCTCTACCACAACATTCACAGGCTTACCTAGTTGTGCTTCCCAGTCAGGTACATCTTTATCCTGTGCTGTTGGTACAAATGCAGAGTAGAACTTAAATTCACCTGAGTTCTCGAACATATTCTCATACACAGGGAATGCTTTTGTCCACATCATCACAGGTTTCTGGACACCATCCATTGTGAATGTTTTACCTACAATCTCAATACCGAGACATAGGTTCTGGAAGTTACCCTTGAAGTCCCCCATGTACTCACGTTTATGGAAGCCGACATCAGCGATGAAAACTAAGCGGCCATCGTGCTCACCCACTTCCAAGTTTTCGTACTCGATGTTGGTATCTTTGTTAGGTGTTCCTTGCGGCGCTTGTCTGTTTAAGCTCATTTACATTTCCTCTTTGGTTTCAGTTGTTTCAGCTTCATTGTATATAGCGTCATCTCTAGATTGCTCATCTAGCTCTTGACGGACTGTCTGTAATGCGTTAATTACAAAATCTAAGTACTCAGGTTCAATCTCAGACGAACCTGCTTGGCTGATAATAAAGCCACGGTCATCCCAGAAGACTATAACCTCACCGTCGTCTGAATGAAAACTCTTATAATCTTCCATCAGTGAACCTCCTTCCAGCTGTACCCGACCTTCGCATCAGCATCTAATTCGATATTCATTTTTAAGTATTCTCCTGCTTTCTTGATACTTTTGACACCAAGTTCTGAAATAAGTTCCGCATCTTTTAAAAAACATTCCCAAATTGCCTCGTCGTGATAGAAGACCACACGTTTTGCAGGGATATTATGCTGCTTCACCCATTTATCCATAAACGCATTAGCAATGTCCATCACAACTGCACCAAAATTCTGAAAATCAGCATTCAATAACGAGTGTTCAGAGCGAGTAACAATCTTATCACCTAGCACACCTGTAATATATTTCTTTCCATTTTTCTTCCAATCACTAATCACAGTTTGTCTGTGCTGACCAACTGAATAATTAGTTTCCCAGTAATTATCAATATACTGCTGCGCTGCTGGTGTTGTACAACCTAACAAACCCGCTAACTTCGGTGCTGCACACCCATAAGTGATAGCATACTTCGGTGATTTAGCTCCATCACGATCAGTGCCGAACACTTTTGCGTTCTTGCTGTGGATATCACCTTCTAACAATTCTGCTGCATACAACCCGTTATCGTATTTAAAACTACGCTCAGCTTCGACCCTTGCCTCTAAACCAGAAGCGTCATAACCAACAAAAACTTTGTCTGGCGGAGCACAGAACAGTTCTCGCATTCTTTTGCCTAGCAGGCTTGTCACGCGAGGTATGTTAGCTACTGTTCTGTGTTTTTGTCTGAATGTATTAGCTAATCCAGAACTAGCTGCTGGAAGTCTGCCATCTACCTTCAGACGAGGGTGATTAAGCCAACCAGTTCCTTTATCCTCGTTGATAAGAACTGAACGCCTGTTACGTAAAGACAACCACTTAACAACCAGTTTAATCAGCTTAACACGAGACCCCATCCGAATCAAATCAGGACATATCTCACCGTTTTCATGGAACTTGGGTGAGGTCGTGATTATTTTTCCGCGTTCATCTCTTACTGGACGGCCTCTAGCATCTTTCTTAAAATTATAAAACACCGGCTTCCACCCCTCTCGCATCAGCCAATCTTTCATGTGCTGCTGGTGCTTCAGCTTCATGGGTAGGGATGTAATGATGGGTTCGTGGTGCGGTAGGTACGGGTACTTGCCTGCCTTTTTACCTATATAGCACCTTTCTGTATTGGAATATGTAACCTTCTCAAACCACTTCAGACAAGCAGCGCTCGGTGTACCGTCTTTCTTGAACTGTAGCTTCGGAGGTGTATGCTCTCTGATCTCTGTTTTATTCAACGGGCGCTCAGGTAACAACGGCTCTACAAGCTCCTCAATACGTGCCATTTTCCTGTCAATGTACCGAACAAGCTTCTTAGCCTTGTCCTGATCGAACAGGATACCTGTACGCTCTTGCTCTTGCATCAGTGCATAAGTTTTTGAGGCGAGCTTTAAATGTAGTGGGATATCAGCTACATCATTTACTCCCAGTTTATCACAAAGGTATTTAAAGACAGCTTCTGTGGTGATTGTATCCTCTTCAGCTCGTTCTATGTACTCCTCGATACTTAAATTCTCCCAATCATCTATCTGTGGCTTGTACGCTCCTAGACGCTTAGCCCATGCTTCTAGGCCATGTCCTTGAGGCATATCAGGCCAAAACTTCCTACTCCAAACAAGTGTATCGATCAATTGTACTTCCTTGCGTACACCATTCACAGTGATACTGTCAGGTAAGATACTGTAATCATCGATAATCTTCAGTTTCTTCAGTACCTCAAGATCATAACCATGACCGTTATGAAACACCAGTACATCGTTAGGTAACAGGTTCTCAAAAAAAGCCCTTGGATTATCTGTAAAGGTGAAAGGATCATCGTCAGGCTTCTTAGTACTCAGGCAATGGATCTTAGTCAGCTCATCCAGCAAACCATCGCACTCGATATCACAGAAGAACACACGGCTAATCATACCTTCCCCGCTAGTCCACAATGACCTGTCCATGCTAATTCCTGACCATCTGCGTCTGCCTCCACACACCACATCATACAGTCCGATGCTATGCATTTACAATGAGGCATAACCTCACCATCATAGTCCCGATTGACTGTAACAGGATTGCTAACTCTACCATCAAATGTCCTTACATGTGGACACCACTTCTTCTTTGCTTCAGATTCAGTCATCCCAGAACCTCCTTACCATGTATCATAATTAGTTACATTCGTCTTTTCAGAATCCCATTCTTCAGAGACTTCAAAGACACTGCCAACAGCAGTGGATGTTACGTACAATGTTACTACACAATATTCGTTATCACCCTTGAGTTTTGCGAACTCAACAATATCTTCTAACTCACCTAATGTTATATTAAACTTCTTAGTCGTCATACCACATTCCCTCTTTCTTAGCGTTGTAATCGTAATCTGCTTTGTCTGCGATGTATTCAATAACGTACTCATCAGCCATCTCAGCGGCTACATCGGGTACGTACGACTCACAGAACTCTTCGTATTTCTTGTTCCAAAGTTCTTTGTGGTTCATGTTACTACCCCCATAAAACTCTCACCTATTATCTGAGGGATCAAGGGTACAACTGCATTACCTAACCCCTTAAGTCTGTCCATTTGTGAGGAAATCCCATCAAGTGTTCGCTCCACTCCGGGTTTATCTTTCCCCCTGCGTGTGTTGCTAAGGTTGGAGATTTTCTCCTGTATTCTGCGGGATATGCACCCTCTTTCGAGTTGTGTGCTGTTGGGGTAGGCAACAATCCATACTCTCTCTCGGAGATGTGGGAAACCCAGTTCTCCTGCCGATATAATATTCCATTCTGCATTGTACCCGATCTCCCATAAATCGTACAAGACTTGTCCAAGTCCTTTACTTCGTAAATTTGCCACGTTTTCGATAAACACCCCATCAGGTTCTCCTTCTTCAATCAGTCGTTTGTATTCGTACCAAAGCCCACTACGTGCGCCTTTCAACCCCCGTCCTTCGCCAGATATAGATATATCTTGACAAGGGAAACCTCCACAATATATGTTACCTGTTAAATCTTTTCCAGATAGTTCACGAATGTCAGGGTGGATTGGTAGTAGTGGCCAATGTTTCTTTAGCACCTTTCTTGGATATTCATCTACCTCACAGAACGATTTTATCTTCATTCCAGCGTTTTGCAACCCTAAAGAAAATCCACCAATTCCAGAAAAGAAATCATCAACCTCAAACCTCATATATGGAACTCCTGTTTAGGTTCTAAATAACTACCTGTTTCTTCATCGTACCATGTATCGAACTTACCTGACTTACCGAACCCTGAGTTCAGTAACAAATGTTGTGTACTCATGTTTCTTTCTGACACCTCATCACTGAATTGGTTCCGTATAATACCTAACATTAGCTTAGTTTTCTCAGCCATTGCTCTTGATCCTCGGAACTGTGCTACCTTGATAGCCCCGCCCTCCTCGTGTGTTTTTCCCTGTGGTGGTTCTTTCAGGTGAGCAAAGCAGTAATAAAAAAAGTCCAGCTCTTGCGCCATACCTTGTATCTCATTACTGAATCGTCGTAGTTCTGTCTCTGTTTCGGAGGGTGTCATGCCGTCTGTCAGTTGAGTAATAGGATCTATAAATACATCCTTCACACCCTCAACCACAACAGCATGGCGGATAGCAGGCTTCAAACGATCCCACATATTGCCTACACCAACATCAGAGAACGAGGCTTTGAACATGATCACCTTACCTCGTAGCTCCTCGACAGCACTGGTTAAGTCCTCCTGTGTGAACTTCCCTTGATCAACATGCTCTGGGTTATGGAACTGCTTGTGCTTTAGTTTACCAGCATAAGCTTTTAATTGTGTTCCAGCAGACTGCTCGAAACTACAGGAAAATACCTTCAAACCTTCGTCAACAATGATGTGTTTTATCATCTGGTTCTTCCATTCAGTCTTACCCGCCTTCACAGCTGCCCCTACATAGATACCTTCTCCGCCTCGTCTACCGTATGTCAGTTTATTCAACGAAGACCAAGGCCATAACCTGCCCCATTTAGGAAGCTCAATAGCTTCTTCAAAGGCATCTTCTACTGTTACAATACTATCAGGAGTATAATCTTTCGTCTGAAACAGCGCGTTAACCAGCTCTCCGGTCTTACCTTTTTGCAACATATCCGAAGCATCATCCTCACTAATATGCCAGTCTTTCCATGAAGGGTCGAGTTGACAGATAGCAGTCGTAGCCTCTCTGCCTTCCTCCCCCATATCAAGACATAACGACTTCTCTTTGAACTTCTCTAAAAATCCTTTCTGTTCATTAATTCGCGCAAGTTGCTTCGTGCCTGAAAGGGCAACCGTTGAGGGGTTAAGATCAGGTCGTTTTGCTTTAAGCACTTGCCAACTTGACATACAATCTTCTGCCCCTTCCGTTGCCCAAAGTTTAAGAAAGGATGTACATTCGTGCTGCCCAAATAACTCAGCCCCCTTCGTGTTTCCGATTTTACAGAAGTCTTTAGGTAAGGTTCTGACATGCCAACCAGTAATAATACCATTAACACGCACAGGATAACAAACGTCAGTAATTTGTCTCGTTTCTTGGTTATACGCGACTCTTGCATCGAAGTGCTCCATTGTCTGTTTTGTTAGTTTACGTTCAGGCCATGCTTCAGGTTTCAGTTTAGATATCGCTGACATTGTAGCATGGTGGTCTATTCTCCACTCATCGTTGACTAGCTTGTATTCCACTACAGTATTTGTTGGTTTTTCTTTTAAGGTTTTCACCTGTGTAACCTCTTGTCTTGTTTCGGAACCCTCTCTAAGGCCATTTGTTTCACAACGCGAGCACCAGCTACCACCGTCTGCAAACAAGATACGGTGATTGCCCGTGGCATCGCCACCGTTATCCCGACAGACCTCGCAGTGGGTATCGCCTATGATCTCAGACATCAATCCTTCCCGTCAATATAAGATTTTACTTGGTTACATGTAAACCTGACTGCTTCGATTTGGGCTTTATTTCGCTGTATTTCTTCATCTAGTGTGGTTTTAAATTGCGCTTCATTGTCGGCACTAACCACTAACAGGCCGAGGATAATACCTATCAGAACTAATATATATACAGCACTTTGTATCTTACTCATTATAGTCTCCGTCATTCAGTTGTTCACACAGTTCATCCACCACAGTATCTGGCAGTGATGGTAATATATCTACCCCGTTACTGTCAAGCGTAGCCTCTTGAAGTACCACAGAAGGCTGCTCAGCAGGTTCGTAAGGCTCACTCCCTGTAGCAGGATATCCAGCGTACTGAGTGTAAGTACAAACCAGCTCATCTTCATGGGCAATATCCTCGATACAGAGCTGGATGTTCAGTCGTGTTGTGGTGGTATACATGTTTATTACGCTCCCGTCTAGTATCTGGCTAGGGGTTAAATAACATCTGGATAATCTTCTTCAAAATCAAGCAGTTCTTTTTCAGCATATTCAAAATCACGCTTCGCTTCCGCTACCGCTTCTTTCAAATTAAGATGCTGAAAGCAAAGCTCTTCGAATCGTTCTGCCGCATCATCCAGTTCCTGCTCAGTATCAAACTCTTGTACACTCATCATATTTCCTTCCGCTATGCGGGTTAGTCGTCTAGCCATTCAAGTATTTCTGTCAACTTATTGCAATCAGCAGGCACAGTATCGATAATATGACTTTGACCTACTTTTTTGCATGAATAACAGTCACCTTCGCCAAAATCCCATACAATAAATTCATCACATTCGCTTAGTCTGCAAAAATCAGTTGCGTCTATACCTTGTCTTATTGGTTCGCTCATCAGCTCTGCTCCGGTTCATTTTCAACTGATTCAGCATTCTTGATATAACGTAAAACCGTTTCATGCCGAGTTTCATCTGGAAACTTTCTGACAACTTGCATTATTAGCTCTTGATACTTAGCCTGCAAAGCTGCGTTTTGTTTTTGGAGGTCGGCTATTTGCTCGCTGTATTGATCAATAAATAATTCCGCAATTGCTTCTAGTTCTGTGTCGCCATATGTTGCGCCAGAATGCTCTCCGTAACTAGCCAGTTTTTCTATTGGATTTTCATCTTTATTTTCAAGCAACATAGCAGTCCAAGGTTTTTTGACACTGGGGTCATTGCAAAAATGTGTCCATATCCGAATATATCTTTCTATTTTCATCTTTTCACTCACAATCACTCTCCCTCATCTTGATAAAGGCAATGACGATGGCAACCAGCTTGTTTTCATGCTCAACAACGAATGCAGGCTCGTTACCCGTTTCATCCCAATCAACCTGAACATAGTTCATGCCGCCTCTGGTTTCGATATAAACACAGCAGGCATTCCACAACTCAATCAGCAAATCCATGCACAAAGATTTATCATCGCACCAGTTGAATGTGAAATCGCCTATCATTCCGCAATACTCGCCATCGTTGTAAACGCCGAGAATATCATTGCTATGGCCTTGCTCAATAACGTCATACCCCATCACTTCCGCACACTTTCGATTCAGCTCATCGTTTGACAGTTCGGTTAATGTCATTTGGTTTCTCTCCACTCTTCAAATTTAATCCAGATAGCAACAACACCTATCGCCGCTAAAATCCCTAACAGAGTTAAGCCTGCTGATATTAACCACTCCATCACTATTCACCCCTCTTAGCATCTATGTGGATGGTGGCGAAGTGTTTTGTTAGCTTACTCATGTCTGTACACTCCATCTATTACCCCTTTACGGTCGAATCGTTGGCCTTAGAGAAGCTTTTAGGTCGTACTGCATACAAAGGGCAGTCCGAGGCAGTACACGCCTGTACTTGCTCTCTCCATGCCCCTTTCTGGTACGGATCGTATATACACTCTTTGCACTTTTGGTCTACCGCTTGTCGTAGGCTCAGACGTTTCATCCCTTAAGCTCCTTCAGTTTACGTTGTGCTGTCTTAACTTCATTGACAACAGTTGAATCTGTAAGTTCCCCGTTCTGTACCATTTCACAGAGTTTACAGTACAATTGCTGGTAAATATGCAAGTACTCTTGCTGTTCATCAATGAATTCACGGATATGTTGGTTAATTTTAATGACTTCTCTCATCGGTTCGCTCCATTTCTCAGATCAATTAACATCTCAAGCTTAAGTAATCTCAATCGGTGCATTCTATCCCTGAATGATACAATATCACAGGGTTTCTTGCACCGTTGTTGCTCTTTCAAGCCTAGGTTCGTCAGTTTCAGGTGTTTGTGGAATAACTTATCCATTGTTCACGTCCTTATAATAATCTTGTACTATTTTAGATGCTTGTTCATACAGTGCCATATCCCCTTCCCTTAAGACCTCAAGAAGTAGCTTTTTCTCTGCCATATAGGTTTTAGCAAAGTTTCTATCATGCTCTAAAATAGAGCTTGTGTTGTGTATAAGATCAGCTAATTTTATAGTCTTAGCGTTAGATGACACAGATGCTAAATGCAATCTATCAAGCTTTTTTCTGTACGCTCTGTTGCCATCTTCAGGTACAGAAACATCAGTTAAATCAAGCACATAGTTAGCTATTCTCTTACCAAACCCTGCATTAACAATATCATTATAACCTACAGAAGTGTCTTCTATGACATCATGTAGTAACGCTGCTGATATCATCTCACAGTCCCCAGTAACAGAGGCAACTATCTTAGCAACAGCTACAGGATGTGTTATATACGGCTCATCTGTATACTTGCGTACCTGTGTACCGTGGGCTTCTTTAGCAAAACGATAGGCTGCATCTATCAACCCTTGAGATTTGCTATGTACAATACCGTGCTCATTCATTACTCACGCTCCTTTGTATAAAGGCTAAAATTGAAAGCATGACAGCTGAACTGTAAGAGCTCCTTTTTTACAGTCACCTCCTTGATCTTACAGCCTGTCGCTTTGATATCTTTCAGGGTGTCTGTCTGCATGCAACCTGATGCTAGCATAATAGCTATAATTAGTGGTACAATCTTTACAGGTTTAATCATCGCTGTAGTCTCCTGTTCTATCAATACCAGTACAAACACGGCTATAAAAAGACTGTTGCTCAGGAATATAACAGTTATCGTCTAGATGTACAACTGTAAAACCTATGAAATGCATCACTAATGGGACTATAATCGCATTCATTTCACCCTCCTTTCCCGTACAATACCCGTGATACGCTCAGCACTGCCGCTGTACTCCACCGAATCGCCTGCACGTGTACGCTGAATCCACGATTGAATATCAAGTAATGGCGTACCACTGCTAAAGAAATAAAGTTGCTCAGGAAGCTCCTGAAGCCCATCTGAGGCTAAGCCCTGAATTAGCTGTTCTAGCTCGTCTAAATTGATGTGTTTACTGCCTTTCGTGTTGATATCCATTATTTCGCCTCTACCTGCTGTAATAATCCACAACACTTGCACTGCTGTACATATACATAAGCATAGATGTTGGAAGAAAGTATAGTTCCTTTCTCAAATGTACTGATTGTTTTCCATTGATGGTTACATTCTACAGGTTCAGCTTTACCGCATACAGTACAATACTGATATCTACCCTTAATCTCTCCGTACTTGTGTTTATGAAACATCAGAATACCCCCTCAAAAGTAACGCAGTCTGCATCAAGCCGTACACAGGTGCAGACAGTTGATGACCGTAAACATAGCCGTCATCTAATCTCAGCGGAAAGCAGATACGGATTGCAGTGCCATCAGTGATAAAGTCTAGACCTGCTTCAGCGATCATTAGTTCAATATTATTCATCGTTTCATCTCCTGAGTAGCGTCTTTAAGCTCATTCCCACGCACAGTCGGTGCTGTGTGAGCTGAGTTAAAGAACATCGTTATATCTTTCGTTACTCGGTGAACACTGATACGCTCAGCGTGGTTCTGGGCTTTTCTCTGTTTTGTGTGTGTGCTCATTAGTATTTATCCTCTGTATTAAGTGAAAGTGTACACAACCGAATTCTGGCCCTGTTACCAGACAAGCTGATAGATTAGTATCGTCGGCTGCACTTGCCTGAATTTCGAACTGCGCTTCGCCATCATAAACTTCTAAGTCACAAGCCGTCATAGGTCTGTTAAAATCCCAGAAGCTGGCAGGGTATTTTTCCCAATGTTTACAGTTTTTACAGTTACCCATCGCTCAACCCTCCTCAGACTCGTTCTCTGCTTCAAACCAATCAAATGCATTCTCTAGCTCGTCCTGAACATCGGCGTACATGCACCAGAATGCTACATTACAGTATAAAGTGTTCAGGTCGTCATATCCTTCAAAACCAAAGTTATCAGCCATATAATCAGCATTGTTTGAGTGTTTGATAACGTCAAGGTTATAGCTGTAATAAATAACCCACTGATGTCCATCTATGGTCTCATGCAGTCTAGAGTCGTGTATTTCTTCCTCGGCTGCCTCGTGGTCGTTCTCATGCTCAGCCATAGCCTCTGACACCAGGTCAGCAGCTATTGAACGGATCTCTTTGTTGTATTCAAACTCTGTTAGTTCGTTCATAAGTCACCTTTAGATTAATGTTTAATTACAAGATATATACAGCCTAGCACGATCAACCACGCCAGTGCAAGTGTTATTTCGTACATTATTGGTACTCTGGATGTGTTGCCACTAACCAACCTGCTATAAACACACCATTATCTTGATGATTGAAATACATATCTGGACTACTACCGGATGCTTCAAAGTCTAGATCAGTAGTTGACTCATATTCATAGATAAATGTTTCAAAAGTATCATCCATCTGACCACTAGCAATAATACCCTTATTGTCTCGCACTTCAATATAACCAGTATCTTGACTGTATTCAAAAGTGTAATAAATACCATCATATAATAATTCATTCATTGTCTTACCCTCTGTTTATGTCTTCGATGGTTAAACTATACATGAGCTGAGAATATAAACAACCTCTAAAACTACCGTTCATCCGT
>Ga0316207_10000707_pt1 | contig 48881 bp, 62 predicted proteins | sample 6weekpyrite_MG_FD_204943 | JGI IMG/M metagenome (GOLD analysis project Ga0316207, IMG submission 204943) | Microbial mat bacterial communities from mineral coupon in-situ incubated in ocean water Damariscotta River, Maine, United States -... | ecosystem: Environmental > Aquatic > Marine >... | reverse complement strand
CCACAAAAACATACATAAGAAACTTATGGATTGGGAACATAAAGATGGCTGGGGACACCCTGCACCAACAGGATTATAGGAGAAAATATAATGGCAAAATATAATGAACAAGTAATAAGTCTATGGGTCTTTTTGGATTCTTTGTCATGCGGTCATTATAGCAGATGATTAAATTCTGTGCTATATGTGAGTTATTCAAACTGAGACACTACCGAAAAATGGTATTTTGATAATTAAAAACAGCTAAAAATACGCACTCTGTAAGTAATTGATTTAATTACACACTGTCTCGAGTCCTCACGGGGTAGATAAACACCTCTCAGCAAATTGTCAAATTATTCAACTTGAGCCTTAGCCTTACCCATCTTAGCAGCTTGTGTAGTCTTCTTCTTATTCTCAGCAGCCTTACGCAACATAAATGCAATACGCTTCGCAAGCTCCATACGATCTGTCTCATCCATCTTCTCAGTAACATTAACATTAAGCCTATCAGGCTCTAACATCTTCTCACGCTTAGCAAGCATCTCAAGTATAGGCTTCTTATCGTGTAACTTAATCTTATGCTTAAGGACTTCACGTGATACCTCTATCCCATTCTCCATCATTGTAACAGGTGGCATCTCTATAACCTCAAATCCTGCAAGGGCTGCTGCCTGCTCCCTTGAGCACTTAGCAATATCAATCCATGCCTGGCCGGAGTTATCATCTATATTCACAAAATCCAGTACGTTAGAGAAGGCTAACGAGGCCATCTCCTGTAGTATGCGCTCCTGAGTAAGTTGAAATTGTTCCATGGCTGGCTTACGTAGTGTAGCCATATAAGCTTGAATCTTAGGATTTCTTAATAATCGTGACGCAGTGACATGAGCGCCATTCTCTGAATATCCTGCACGTATAACAGCACGTGTTCCATTAAAGGGTACATCGTTATCCTGCATCTTATAACCCTCTGGAGCAGTAGGAGCAAGGTATTGACGTGCAAACTCTTCCTGCCTAGATGATAATCCAGTCTCAGGGTTTATTGAATCAGGTGTTTTCTTTTGTGGTTTTTTTTTCTTAGTAGCCATAGTGTTAAGTTTAACAGATTTTTAATAAAAATGCACAGTAGGTTGTTAAGGTGTTTAATACAGAGTTACTTCATGATTAGTAGTAGGATCAGGAATAGCTGTGGTGTCTCTATTATCTTACTCATCACAAATTCCATATAAATAAGGTACAAGTTATACACATCATGATAGCTGAAATTAAAGCAGAGATATAAAACCAGTTATCAGTCTGATTAAACCTGTAATCCCATATGGCCAGTATATTACCAACCATAAATACTAATGTTGCTGTTAAGCATATATACGCAATAAACATTATTTTAACTCCAATCTATAATCACGCACCCGCCGTTAGGTGTTGCTTGCATTTGTTGCTCTTAAATATTTATAATTACTAATACCCAAATTACCTTGCATGTTATGTGTAGTGCTTGATCCGTATTGAATGATATTGAGTTATTACACTTCAGAAAATCTATAATCCAGTGAGCTACAACCTCGAGAATACCTAAAATAAAATAACCACTTATAAGATAAACAAACCCCCCATGTATAAGCGAATGTGCAGTTAAACATTGCCACCATGGGATAGTTGGCACAGGAGCCTTGTGGTTTTTACCTTTAGCTAGAAAATCCCCCTGCAAGGGGTAATCAGCTAACACATGACCGATTAGCAATAAAAATAGTAATTCAAACATTATTTATTCATCCTTTGTTTCTGTTAATTTCTTTAATAATTCAGTAATACTATGTAGTGCAGATGACATAGACCACACCCCCATTACACCAAACAATAACGCTGCCGTATGATAGTCGTTTATTATTAGGTTATGTGCTCCGTATGCAAAGAGCATCAACATTGCTATCCAATCCAGAAATTGGCCTACTGTTTTACGTGGTTTTTCCATCTTTATTCATCCTTTCCAGATATGCTTTTGCTGCTTTAATTAAAATATTAAAAGTATCACTATTTAATAGATTGTACTCATCAATATAATTAGACTCCTCAACTGCAATAAAATCACTAATAGCCTCCTCAAGCCCATCAATCTTTGGTGCTGCGTTTTCTTTGCATTTCAGGTGGCCTTGTTCTATTAGGTGATTTATACAATTAATCGTAGAGTTATACGCAGCTATAGCTAGCTCTTTTTCATCATATTGCTCAGCTTCGTATTTAGCCATATCTTGCTTTAATTTACTAAAATCCACCGCATCGCGCTCTTCCTCTGCTTGAGCAAGGTTCTCGTTTGCATATTCTAGCTCGCGCTCAAGCTCAGCTATGCGCTCTCTCTCTATCATTTTTTCTTTCTCCTATTCCTCTTGAACTTCTTACGATAACCTACTCTCTGTGTAGTTAAGTGCCATGCTTTACACACTGTGCAAAAATAAGTTCTTTGCCTGCGATCTTTGCAATAAAACCTTTTAGCAAATTTTTTGGCTTCATTTTCTGTTGTAAAACACTTCTTTCACAGCTAGACACTTTACACTCCTTATTACTTACGCTCTCCCTGATATACCCATAACATCGCTCATAGCATGGCCAACTACCTTATATACATCCTGCAATGCGCTGGCATGATCATGCAGCTCATAATCAGGTATCTCTACCCAACACACACCACTCCATGGCCCTCTTATTACTATTATCTTTGATTCATTATTATAACTTTGGCTAACATCCCACCCATGAGAGCACAGCTTATCTACCATATCTCTTTTGGTAGTATATGGGATGGGTGATATATATTGATCATTATCTATATCTATAGTTTGCATGTAATCCTCAATTAAAAAAGTCTGACCACACAAAGCAGCCAGACCTCTACACAGTAACTAAGTTAGAAATACTATTAAGCGGCTTGCTCTTTGCAAAGTGAAAATTCAGCCTCAATCGAAACATTAACATCACGCACGCCATCAATCTTCACGCCATATGGACAATTAACTAGCCACTCCGCTAATGTTTCTGGTGATACATCCTTATTAACTGTAATAGCCATATCCACTATTAGCACTTTATAATCATCACCAGCAACAGTAGGCTGATCCGGTGCTTCCTGAGCAGTATCTGGCTGACTTTCTAACGTTGTTGTCTGCTCTGATTCTGTATCGTTTCCCTCAGCAGCCTCTGCATTATCAGCTTCCTTTGAAACTTCATTACTATCTACCCACTGATCATCGAGCCATCTTGCGCTATTGTATTTACCTCTAATGCTGGCATGGAAAAACTTACCAACACTTTCTGATTTCATCCAATCAGTATAAGTTGATGCTGGTACATCCGTGTACATCCAGTGAGTTCCATCTTTGAACTCAACAAATGCATTATTACCGTCATAACCAAGAGCGTTAATATTACTACTCTCCACGGCATTCATCTCAGGTAAATATTTCATTGCGCCTTCATTAGCTGCTGGCTGTGTGTTTTCTTCTGTCATAGCAATCTCCTTATCTATTAGTGCTATATATATTAGGGGAAGTGCTTTTGTTTTTACTCCGTAAGCACTTACCAGAGTTTAAGATTAAAAATCTTAATTCTTTTTTGCGCGACTTAGCATTGCTCCAGCTATAGCAGCAACAAACTTACCATGCTCACAAAGCTCATCAGAGCCTTTCTCCTCAGAGTCTTTCTGAGCATGGCCTTTTTCACGCATCTGGTCTTCCGCAAGCATAAACCCAAATAAAGGCCATAACTGCTTAAATGCATTATCATATGCAATCGTAGTACCAATCTCCTCATCATAGTTTTCTGGATTAACACAAGCGCTTTCACCACGCACAGAAAAACCATTATCAAGCTGAATCTCACAGATTGTCACGCACACTTCTTCATGTTTCTCTCACCACTGGTCAGTTTACGTTTAGGCCTCTGTTTATCGTTTGAACTAATGTTCGCTACGAATTCTTATTACACAATAATTTTATTTTCCGGCACAACAATAGCACTTGGCTTTTTTGGTTTCCCAAAATACACCTTTGTCATGTTGTAAACACGTATGCCACTATCATCATCAAAAATCACTTGATAAAACCAAACATCACCTGGCCCCATAGGGCTGTGCTGTCCAATTTCTTTGATTTTTTGGCTTCCATGTGTAGCACCATCAATAATTGGTAACTCGCCAACTTTATAGATAGACTTACCACTATCAGCCTCAAGGGCTTCAATTTCTTGTATAGCATCACTCATCAGCATCTACCAATCTCACATTACATGCGCATACTTTACCTTGGCGGCTATCATCAAGATCATACTCAAGACGCGCACCTTCATCAGGTACAGGAATACCTGCACGCTGCAATGCTGTAATATGTATGAAAATATCTTTACTGCCATCATCTGGCTGGATAAAGCCGTAGCCTTTATCGTTATTAAACCACTTCAATTTGCCTACACTCATAAGCACTTTTCCTTTTTATAAGTTGTGCACTTCGTGGTTATCTTAATAACAGATTCTCTATATCATACCAATAGCAGATTTGTAGAGTTCCAGAATTTCATCCTCTTCACGGCGCTTTTCAGTATCCATTTTGCGCAGCTTCACAATCTTACGAGTAGCCTTAACATCAAAACCAACACCTTTAAGCTCCGCATAGACTTCCTTTATATCCTCTAACAGTGCTGCCTTTTCTTGCTCAAGCCTTTCAATGCGCTCAATAAATGACTGCAGTCGTTGGCCAGCAACACCACCAACATCTTGTGGATTACTTTCATCCTCAAGCGGTAATTCAGGTTTAGATGCTTTTTCAGCATCCACACGTGTCTGTTCAGCCTCAATAAGCTTATCTGATTCTGAGAACCCTACAACTTTACGCTTTCCTACTTCGTTACATTTTGTAACAATCCCGTTATCCTCAAGCTCTTTCATTATTCTAGCAGCTCTATTATAACCTATCTGCATATTACGCTGAATAAAGCTTGTTGAAGCCTTGCCGGTACCCTGCATAAGCACTACTGCTTTACCATATAATTCATCACTTACTTGTGCTTGTTGCATATCTCTCTCCTTAAATTAAAAAGCAGCTTTTAACGACATTCAGCTATTTGGTCGTCTTTTTACGTCACGGACTCACGGTGTTTTATCTTTTTTCGGTAATCAGTTCACAGGTTTACGTACGCCCCTGCTATCCCCGAGTGTTCCAAAAACTACAAAAAACGATCACTAATTCTTATTAATCTTTCTCCAATGCTATATCTTTACCACAATGAGGGCAATGCGTTTTGCACAATATCAGGCTTTGTGCACGCCGTGCATGACGCTTCAAATAACCTTTATCTACAAGAGCATCAATCACACGGCTAACATTACTTTTACTACGCAACCCCATTCGAAACATAATACTTTCATAAGTAGGGCATATACCAGATTCAATTATGCTGGTGCGCACAATATCGTATAGCTCCTTTTGGCGCGGTGTTAAGCCTGTCATGTATGTGTACTGATTAGGCATAATACTTCCTCACTTGTCTAGCTTTAATAAAAATTCAATGAATAGACAAATCCACCAGATAAACCACTGCCATGCAGTAATCCCCCAGTTAAGATTGTTTTCCATGGCTAAAAGGCCAATAGCAAAAAGTAGTGAAAACACGTTACACCTTCGCTTTCCAATGTGGTAATGACGCAAAATGTTCAAGCTGCTTTGTTGAAAGAGTGTGCCATGCACCCTTGCATTTTTTACCGGCTTGATTGTATTGCCAATTTGTCATGCTACCAATTAAAGCTTTACGCTTTTTCACAACACCATCTTTATCCAGAAGCTCTTCCTGCTGCTCACGCATAAGATAATGAGCAAGCTTATCCTTAACATTGGCTAGGTTTACCCCCCAATCATAAGCGCGCTTCATTACAGCCTTTGCTCGACTGCGTTTATTAGCCTTATCAGCCCTATGTGATCTATTTATCTGCATTTTCTTTCTCCTTAGTTTTGTATAATTTAATTATTCTGAGTTATCACCCAACGGTACCGGATAACCATAAGCATACTCATCTTGAGTGATAGAAACTGTCCCATTACACGTGCGCACCATTAAGCACGCATACTCAAGACCTTTCTCGGCTTCATCAATCCTGCCTAATGCTATCTCTTCCGTATCGTGCTCCTCATCAATATCAATGTGGTGAGAGCCATCACGCTTTACAAAAGATATACCCCACTGCCCTTGGTAATTCTCAAGAGCATCATCATCAGGCACCTCATCAATTTTAGGAGGTTTATTCTTAACCTTTTCTTTTTCCTTGATTTTAGACATTATTTATTTCCTGTATAATATGATTATTCATCTCTTCGAAAATATCAGTATCAACAATATGTTTGGTAGCTTTTAGATTATCAATATACAATTGACCTATTGATGCACATGCTGCAACAGCTATATGCTGCCTTGAACTCTCTCCCTTAAAAACATCTATATTTCGCACTAAAGTATCATAAAGATCAGTATTTAACTTTTTACAAAAATCTATCGCTGTTTGTTCATTCTTACTAAGCATCCTCGCCACTCCTTATTTTATTGATAAAATTATTACGCCATGCCTCAGTTCCAATTACCATTGCATCAAGATTTGTGCTTAATGGTAAATGCGCATAAGCATAGATGCTACGCATCATCTCACCAAAAAGCTCTTTATCACCCACAGGCTTAATCTTCTTGGCCTTACGCTCAAGTATTTCATCCTCATTAAAGCGCCTACCAAGCTTATATAAATATAAACCATTCTCAACATGCTTCTTAGGTACCGTATAAAAATAATCGCGGCGCAAATAACAAAGATAACTACCTACACTACTCTGTGGCACCTCTGATTCCTTTGCCAAATCACGTAGTGACCAATACTGCTCAGGATCACGTATCATAACTTCAAAGACGCGTCCCATGGCCTCGCTCATTCTGGCCTGATCTCTATCTGGATCGTAATCTGATCCATCAAATTTTGTGGCTGTAAAATCTAATTCTACTTGTTTATTCACGGCACTTTCCATTTTATTACTCCCTACACTAGCCCTTTATCAATACCCAACCATTCAGGCATGGATACTTCACACACTCCATTATCATCTTTATCACCAACCTTAATTTGTGATAAAGGTAGCCATATCCATACCTCACGATGAGAACCAGTGCTATCCTCCCTCATATCACCTTGCCAAAATGCCTGCGCTGCGCCCTTAACCATGCGTGGCTCAAGCATTACATCAATTATATCTGATTTCCCTGTAGTCACTTTTTGTTTTTCCTTGTAATTTTCATAAAATTCAATTGCTCTCTTACTAGCATCAAGTACAAGCTTACCATCACTAATTCGCCTTGCCTCTATCATATCGCTTCTAATCTGCTGTGGTAGTAGTGCAAAATGCTTATTACAATAGCTTTGGTATATTTTAATACGCTCATTACAATCTGGCGCACCACATGTCTTTTTGCGTACTCCCATCTAACCACCAAGAAATATAAATAAAAATATCCAAGCTATACACGCAACATCAAATACATTAGCCAATAGTAGCTTTTGATGATGTAAGTGTAAGTTACGCTCTATCATAGCTCTTGTATTGTAACGATGCTTTGTTAAATCTAACGCTTTCATGCTGTACTCCTTTTGTTGCATAAGCACCTTATTAAATTGTACGAACCATGTCAACACCTAAAATAAAGAATGTTGAAACTCGCTTACAGCCTTAGTTATACGCTCTACAGCAATATCAAAATATTGCTCATCTTCTTCTATACCAACGAATCTACGCCCAGCGCGCACAGCAGCTACACCAGTGCTACCACTACCCATAAACGGATCAGCTACCAACATATTTGGTTTTGTTGAGTTCAGGATATAGTGCTCCATCAAAGATACAGGCTTTTCTGTTGGATGAATTGATTCGTCTATCTGAGGGCATTTTATAAGCTGCTTTGAGCTGCAATTATTTATATTTATAGCTTTACCTTTGGAGAAAAATCCAATAAATTCTAAGTTCTTCATGTACCAGCGATTTGGTGTTGCTGTTATCTTGTCCCAAATTAATAAATTGTGAAAATAAAATTCAGCATTTTCTGCTGCATTAAGCATTGGCTGCACATTGCGATTATTAGCCATCACGTAGGCATGGCCATGCTTTAATAAATTATAAAGCTCTAGCATAAAATCTGACCAATCAATATCACACAGAACTATCTTTCCATTATTACCATACCCATGTGTATTTTTACCAAAACGCTCATGCAACCCACCTTCTGTGCATCCACCACTTGTAAGCTCATATGGTGGGTCAGCAACAATACAATCAACCTGCTCTCCTGCTCCATAAAGCTCCGGCATTATCTTCATTGCATCACCTTTATAAAGGATGCAGTCACCTATAGTTACTTTACGCATAATCACTTCACTTCCACTTTATTCAAATCAACACCATTTTCCAGCATGATGGCTATAAACTTATTAAGCGCATCTTGCTCACTTAAACCCTCAAGCACATAATACTTAAACCCCATAGCGCATACGCGATCCTCAAAATATATTTGAGATTCTTCCATACCTCCATCTTTTGCTTTCATCTCAATGAAAATAGTAGTTGGCTGCTTATGCACTTCATTTGGAGCTATCAAAACTATAATATCTGCAAAGCCTGCCATAACACCCATAGCTTTGAATATACTTGCCTCTGCTTTGGTACGCTTTCCACCATTAGGGCAATGAGCTGCAATAAACCTACTACAGTCCTCAAGCTGCATAACACGCTTAACAAAATTAAAGATAGCTATCTGCAGTCTTTGTTCTGGTCTTTGCATGCGTTTCTTACGTGCCGGATGTGCATACATGCTGTTAGGCTTCTTTTTCACTCAATCTATCCCTCTATTAATATATAAATAAAAGATTCTTAAAGGTTGTTGTTGTTATAGGTAATTGGATAACTTCATCTATTTACGTCTTGCGCCTTTAATTTATCACGAGTCGCACCCTGTGGGTAAGCTGTGGAAACCTGTGTATACACCTTGGATATAGTCAGCAGTTATACACACGAAACTAACCCACAAAATCATACCCAAGGTTATCAGCATAAATTTCCACATAGTTATACACCCTCTTTCTTTAAGGCTTTTTCTACTGAGGCAAAATGCTCAGGTGTTGCGCCTCTACGCCCAGCTTTTTGATGGCAAATATGACTATCGCTAAAGCCATATTTATCACAAAACTCCTTAAGACCAATATTCATTTTCAAAATACGCTGATCCCATTTAAGCATAGCTTCACGGCGTTTCAGGCGCTCCTGTAGCTCTTCCATTCTTTTTTCTAGGCTCATACCTTCTCCTTATATTTAAGTGCCCTAATAAATGCCCTCAGATGCTTCATTTCATCCTCAGACACATCTTTACAAATGCGCAACACATCAACTTGCTCTTTTGTTAATGCGCTACCTTTAACATGATCCATACGAAGTGGAAAAAACTCATTGGTAGATACATCGAATAACGTAGCAAATTGGTACAACCTACCAGCAGAAATTCTATTTTTCCCATTTTCATACTTTTGTATTTGCTGGAATGTAATATCAACAGCATCACCAAGCTTTTCTTGAGATATGCCTTTGGCAACCCTTATTTCTCTTAATCGTCCTCCGACAAATACATCTATTTCACTTGGTGTTCCTTTAGTCTTTTTAGTCACTTCACTTCTCCTTTAGTTAAATAATGAGGCTGGCAGGGCTTGATACCTGCTGAATTATACTTAATGTTAGTTGCCACCTCTCAGTGAGGGATAAACGTTAATATTTTCATCAAGTTTATTGGTTATTCCTACTTTACCGGATATTTACACAACTTGTCTTACAAGTAGGCTTCTTCAATAACCATTCGTTCCGTTAAACCGCGTGTCCTTCCACGCCGCAGCCTCATAACCTTTATATGATATTGTACTTTGTTTGTCAATTTTTTTATTGACATTAGTTGAACAATTTAATAACTTGGTTTTGCAACGAAAGGAAGTGCATAATGTTCAAAACTTTATTAAAGGTTGGCCCTGCTACCTACTCAAAAGCAGGCACTGTATCTATTGGTTTTTATCAATGTGGCGCAGTTGCGCTGGTTATTGAAAGTAATAGCGGTATTGAAGCAAAAGCCACTGTTAATATGCCAGAGGTTGATCTACAAAAAGATCAGATCATTCTAAAAAACTGGTCAGAAAACACTGGTATACCAGAGGCGCTGGTAAAAGCAGGGCTAGTAGAAATTACAAGTGAGGCTGTGAGTAATGGCTTTGTAGCCGCGCCAATCGCAACAATGAAACCGGAGCTTTTATCCGAGGTTGAGAAAGCGAGGGTAGCATGATGAAACAATCAAAAAAACATAAAGAGCTGGATCGTATAAACAACTGGCATACACTGCTTACAGATATTGCAAATGCAATGGATGAGCATGACGAATCAACGCATCTATCAGATCACATAGATAGTATTATTGATGATCTAGAATCAAGAACGAAAGAGATTCTTGGTGATGATGCTATCGTTACATTTAGGGAGATAGTACAATGCCGTTAGTTATAGCAGATCACACATGTGCAGATAAAACCGATGAGGAGATATTGCGCATGGTGGCTGAAACATATGCTAACCCTGCTAATTGGGAATCATATGAAAAGGATTATAGTAATGGTGGCCGTCCTATAATGAGAACAGCATGGGGTATCCGTGATAAAGGCCGGTATGCTGAGTTAGCACTTAAATATATAAAGGAGCGTAAAAATGGTTAATGGTTTTCCTGATCCAACAGATAAATACTTACTTGATTTAATGCCTGTGTGTAACAACAACGTTAATGATAATAAGTGTGCAGATGAAGAGTTGGAAAACTGCTTGCGCAACCTTAATGAAACACTATTCCGTGGGTTACTACGGGATGTGAAAAATGTATTCGATGAGATACGCGATTTACCAGATGATTTGGGTATAAAAGCTTTGGAAATTGTAACTATCGAACATCAAGCAACAATTGGCAAAATAAAGGAGCAAATTAATGTCAAATGATATCGTAACACTGGAAGTAGATTTACCAATACCACAAAAAGCACTAACACCACTTGATGTGTTTGGTAAGGAGAATGGTGCAGAGCCATTACTAAAAGCATTGGAGGAGCATATTGATTCCTTTAAGCATGGTGATCTATCTGTAAAGAAGAATCAGAAAGAAGTTACTGCCTTAACATCAAAGGTTAAGAGTGCCCGATCAATGATGGATACAGCTCGTAAAGACCTTAAAAAGAGCCTTGAGGAGCAAATAGCACCTGTGCTTGCGCAGATCAAAGTTGTTGATGGTGAAGGGCGTAAAATGCAAGAAGAGCTTGCACGCTTACGTGATAAAGCACGCCAGCCACTTACGGATTATAAGACTGCAGAGGCAGAGCGTAAAGATGCTCTTAATAAACGCCTACATGATCTGGAGATATTAATAGAGTTCACATATGGGCAGCAATATACAAGTGCTGATATAGAGCAGCGTCTTAACCAAGCAAGTGAAACACAGATAGATGGCACGTGGGAAGAGCTTGCATCCACTGCGAGTGATACCAAACAGCGTGTAATTGATCAGCTTAAGGAGCGTCTGCAACAGGCTAAAGATAAAGAGGAGCAAGATGCTGAGCTTGAGAGGCTACGTGAGGCTGAAAAAGAGCGTGATAGAGAAGATCAACGCAAAGAAACGCAGCGTATTGCTGATGAAAAAGCCTTAAAGGATGCGGAAGATAAAATACAAGAAGAGCGCGATGCACGTATTAAAGCGCAACGTGATGCAGATCAAGCTGCGCAACGTGAACGAGATAAGATTGCTCGTGAAAAGCTGGAGGATGAAAAGGCTGCTAAAGAGCGTGAGGCTGATCGTGAGCACCGTGGCAAGATCAATCGTGAGGCACTAGCTGAAATAATGAGAGCCGGTGAAATCACACAACAACAAGGCATAGCTATCCTTACAGCTATAGCCAATGGGAAGGTGCCACATGTCAAAGTGCAATATTAATCTTTTTTATCTACAAGATAAACGTAGTTATGTAGGTAACAGTATGCTGTTTTGGGCTGAAAAAGGTGGATATACCACAAATATAAATGAAGCACGTAAGTTTACTCAAGAAGATGCTTTTAAGCAACATAAGCAACGTCCTGACATAGATATACCAATTCCTTGTTCATATATAGACGCACGCACAACTGTAATGGTTGACTGCCAACATGTGCGTGTAAAAGAAGCGCTTGAGGAAATAGGGTTAACTTTATATGAGCCTCCAAAACCTAAATACGTACCTCTAAAATGTCATAGTTGCGGTAGGTTTTTGAGTTTCTCTGACTACTGGCATGAGTGTCCAAACTGCGGAGGTTGCAATAGACCATGAAAGCTTTATCAATACGCGCACCATGGTGGTGGTGGATTTTACACTGTGGTAAGACAATAGAGAATAGATCCAGGCGCACACATTATCGTGGCCCTATCCTTATACACGCCTCTACGTGGTGGAATTTTCATGATTGCTATAATTGTGAACAAACGGCAATGGAAATGTTTTTTGAATCATCTAATGCGCAAGAACAAATTCAGTTATTAAATCTTCTAGTAGATAAGGAGCGTATAGAAAAAATGCGCAATCTTGGTGGCCACATAATAGGCCGCGCGGATATAGTTGATTGTATTCCACCGGAAGAGCGTGAAAATCCATGGCATATGGAAGGGCAATTTGGATGGGTATTAGATAATATTAAACCTATAGAGCCTTTCAAGGTTAAAGGTGCTTTAGGATTATTTAATGTCGATTATGAGGAATAATATTTTGGCAGGACTACCCCCAACATTAGAAATGACTGACCGCATAATTCGTATGGAGAGGGATCGCGCAGATTGTGAAGCGCAGCGAAATCAAATGATGGCTCGTATAGATGAGGCAAGAATATTAGAAGAACGTGCAAGGGAGATGCAAAATATGCCACGTATTCCAAATTATGATAGAAACAACACCCGCTTTAGAAGAGGGCGCAATACGATACGTATAGCACCTCCAGTTAGTATAATGCCGATGAGTGATGCAATCCCATCAGTGGCAGACTTTATAAATATACTCACACTAACAAGAGATTATGATATAGCTACACGAGCCAATATTATACAATTAGAGTCTGATATAAGCACTAGCTGGTTAGGTCTTTATGGCCTTAATGCAATATCATTATGCCTTACAGACATAGCAGATAACAGAGATGAGAATGAACCTGCTATAAGCGATTACCACATAAATCGAATTTCTCGTTCTATTAACGAGCTTAAAGGTAAAGTTGATTTGCGCCAAATGGCACAAGATAAGGTATGGCCAATGTTTTGGTATTGCATAGCTGATGCAAGAAGAGAAAGCACATCACCTACACCAATACCATATAACAGAGATAATGCAAAAGCATCAATTGCAGAATGGCGAGAAATTACAGGCTTCAGCAAAAAGCAATGGAAGTGGTTATGCAATAAGCCTCACTGGTATTTATTTAAGCTCTTTATTGCACCCAGCCCTTGGGATATACGCTGGCCGGAAAACATCTTGCGAGAGCGTGAAGATATGGGGCAAATTACTACAAATAGAGCATTACAGCATTACGGCTTTATAGACTGGCTGCGTGATTATTTTATGCGTGATGAGCACTGTTCCATCAATCCGCTTGAGTTTGATTATACTATGCGCGATATAATAGATATATGCCAACAACCGCGGGGGCCTACACATCCAGAAACTATCCGACAATTACTTACATCAGAAAACTGGCAAGAGCTTACTCACAATGCAAGGGCGATAGAGGGACATAATCCTTTCAGCTTAGAGGCTGGAGCAGTAAATTTTGTACGTGGTGATGTTGGTATTGATATGGCGCGGGGCAGAGATATTTCCGCTATAGCGTTTCGCGGTGATTTTGCTCATGAACCACCGAAACCTATCCGCCCTAAAGAAGCAAAACCAATAGAGGTACTATCACCATACCCAAAAGAAATAGAGCTTGGTAAGCATAAAGCTATATTACTTGATGATGATCAAAAGCTATATGATGAGAGCGATAATTTAAGGCATTGCATTTATCGCACGTATAGCCCACGCATTGAGCGCGGTGAATATATTGCTTATCACATCACAGGGCCAGGCACTGGTAGAAATGGAGCAACATGTGGTATTAGAAAACACAAGCAAGAGCCAATAAGATATAGACCTCATCATAGTGAAATATTAAGATCAATGCGAAAAATTAAAAATAAAATATCATGGCAACATGATCAAACACGTGGCAAAGGTAATTCTATTCCTAATATGGATAAGGCCATACCATTTATTGATCATGTAGTAAAACTGTGTAATGAGGCTATGCCTGATAAAATTAAAAATAGTTGTTGACACAATAAGTACAATTTAATAGTGTGGTCTTGCAACGAAAGGAAGTGCTTAAAATGACTAACAATAATTCTCTATCATCTTGGCCATGGGAAACACCTGAACCCGGTATTTATTTTGATATGCCGTTTGATCAGTATCTAGCTATCCCATGCCTACAATCTTCATCCATAAAAAATCTGTTAAAGTCTCCGACTTTATTCTACGTAAAATCATGGATGAACCCGCTACGCGAGGACTTCTCAAAAGACACACAAGCTTATGCTGACGGGCGTGCTTATCATGTGCGTATCCTTGAGGGTAAAAAGCGTTTTGATGAGCTGTATGCGCCTGATTATGAAGATAATCCAGAAGATACTACAGTTATTCGTACCAGTAATGATATCAAAGCTGCGCTTCGTGCTGCTAAATTGCCTGTTACATTCAAAAATAAGGCAGAAGGCATTACAAGATTATTAGCTGCCAAGCCACATGCGCGCATATTAGATAATTTAATTGCTAAACACCGCGCACAATTTAGCGAAGATGTAGAGTTACTTAATCAAGAAACTATGCGGTATATAGAATTTAGCGCCAAGATGATTGAGCATAATCCACACATTAATGGTTACTTTGTAGGTGGATATCCAGAGGTAACAATCATCTATGATGATGAGCGTCTTGGTGTGCGCCTTAAAACCCGCGTTGATTATTTGAAAATCATGGCCGGATGCGATCTTAAGAGCTTTGCTAATCAGTATGATGATCCACTTATGAAGGCTGTTAAGAAGACTATTGATAGATTCTTATATCAGATACAAGCGCGACTTTATGTAGATAGCATAAATGTAGCCAAACAATTTGTTAAGGATGGCAAGGTATTTGGTGCTGATCATGTTGATCAGGAATGGCTTAAGCTATTTAGTGAAACACTATGTGAAGAGTTTTGGTTTTGTATGGTGCAAAAAGGTATAGCGCCAGTAACCAAAGGTATTAAAATGAGTATGCGTGATAAAGCATTTACTGATAATTACGAGCGCTATTTAATTCCTGCTGCTGATATATTCAAAAGCAACTATGAGCAGTTTGGCGAAGAATTTTGGGTTGATATTCAAGAAGACGAGTATCTAAGCAACGATGAACTTTATGGGATATGATCATGAAAAAAATAACCGTATGCGATAACCGTGGAAGGTTCCACTTATTTAATGGTGAAAATATTGCGTTTTTTGCTGGAGCTGATGGCTGTGAAATAATTAATTTTGGTCGTGAGCGTGATAAGAAACTTGCGCATTTTTCCCAATACCAATGGGTAAAGGAAGAGGAGCAGGAAGGACTGCAAGGGCGTGATACTGAATTTATCAGCCATGATGAAGCAAATCAGATACCTGATAAGTTTACACCACCGGCACAGCAAGCCCCTGATCCATTCACTAAGAAGGCATTAGAGGAGCGTGATACGCCAGTGCTTGATCATAACAGCCTTGCGCATGGAGCACCTATTGATAGGGTTGTAGAAGATGAGGGCAAAGAGGAGGAAGTGCCACAGCTTGCACCAGAAGAGCAACAGCAGACCGTTATGGATATAGTTAATACTATACCAGTATGTGAAACATGTAATGGTAATGGTACTGTCCAGGATCCTGAGAGTGAAGACCCGCTTGATACTGTTATATGTCCAGATTGTTAAGGAATGGATAATGCAATTCAAAGCAAAAAACTGGAAAGCGCCGTTTCCACCAAAAGTTTGTGTTGGTGATATATATCCAGCTATGGGCGGAAAAGGAACATATGCATTTGTGGTTGCGGCTGTGAATGAGAATGGGATGGTGCATTGTTTTGGTATTAATAAAGAGGGTAATATTGTAACAACTACATCTTACGGAAGGCATACTTTTGGAAGACGTGAGAAGATTGGCTTTTGTGAAGATTTGGCAAATCTAACATTGGAAATAGATATGTTTGGAGTAAGTGACTATGGGAAAAACTAAAGGAGAAGCAGTAATGCCAATTGAAAAGAAACCACATATAGATAATGCAAACGTGGTGTTTGCAGGTCGAACACTCACCGCTGCATGCCATGGCCGTGCATGGAATAATGGCTGGTGGCATGATCCGAAAACAGGTGAAAAGCTTATACGCCCTGTACCTGAGATGCTATGTCTTATTCATTCTGAGGTATCAGAAGCCTTAGAGGGGTTTCGTAAAGATTTAATGGATGATCATCTAACAGATAGAAAGATGCTAGAGGTTGAGCTTGCTGATGCAGTTATACGCATATTTGATATGGCTGGAGGTCTTGATCTGGATGTGGCTGGTGCATTAATGGAAAAACTATCATACAATGATAAGCGTGCAGATCACAAACCTGAGAATCGCGCAAAAGATGGGGGTAAGAAGATATAATGGCTGGTAGCGTAAATAAAGTTGTTTTAATTGGTAACTTGGGCAATGATCCTGATATCCGAACAATGCAGAGTGGTGATAAGGTGGCTAACCTATCTATTGCCACTAGCGATACATGGAAAGATAAAAACACAGGTGAGCGCAAAGAGCGCACCCAATGGCACCGTGTAGTTATCTTTGCCTCCGGTATTGTGAGCATCACAGAGCAATATCTTAAAAAAGGCGATAAGGTATATATAGAGGGCACACTGGAGAATCGCTCATGGGAGGATAACGGCGTAAAAAAGTATGTAACAGAAGTAGTGTTACGCCCTTACAGATCATCATTACAAATGCTTACAACACGTGGTGGAGGTGGTGTGCCACAGAATGAAAATACTGATGGCTATAATAGCCAACCAAGTAATGCACCGATGGAGCATAACTACACTCCAGAAGCTATGGACGATGAGATACCATTTTAATATATCGCTTGAATATGACTGCAGTTGCAGGTACAGTTAAATCATGGTGTAAAAATTGGGTCTCCACAATCCTTTTGTTGCATACATCATGTAAACAGCTCCCTTGGTGATACAGCACCTAGGAGCTGTTTTTTTATTTACTATTTATTAATTATTATTGGATAATATAAATACTCATCAAGCAGTCCCCACACACACTGTTTGATACTCCCCAATAAGGTGGCTGGTGACGACTGGCCACCTTATTTTTTACATCGTGGATCAGTCTTGCACGTACTGCAATAAACAGCATTATGCTCTTTAATTTGAATTAGGATATTATCAGGAATACTATCTATCCAATTGATAGGCTCAAAGATATCACAGGATACATCTTCTATTGCTTGTGGCTTATTTATCCCTCTTAAATCCATCATCGTCTCGCAAGCTGTCAGAGGCATTGCGCACAGCATTCCTAACATCACGAGCTTTGCGTATTTTCTTAATGACATTCTCATTATATTTAGCAACCTCTTTAGCTGCACCAGCATCAAGGAGTTGCTTACGCTCCATAATGCTGGAAACAGTTGTAACGAGCTTTAATAAGCCCTCTAGTACAGTAAACCAAATCATTCTGCTGGCTGTGTTTCTACTTCAATAATATCTGCATTCAGTAATTTACCACAGTATTCCTCAGCGCTTTCTTTATCAAAAGCAATTTGAACCGCTGTGCCTACATCATCTACCCTTCCAGTGAAGAATGCACCACCAGCAATAACAATACCAGCTACAATAGATACAATAAGTTTTTTCATAAAAAATCTCCTTAAGTCAAAATAATTTGAAAGTGTGGTGCATCAAAAAAATTATGATCTAATGTCTCACCATCACCATTCCAATCCATGCCGTTAATAATCTCAACACCATGCATCTTTGCACATGATAGCATAACACCTGATAAAACACCAAACCGCGCTATTTCTTTTGCGTTACCTTTATTAACCTCTTTCATATTAATAGGGTAAGGATATAAATCAACAGCATGGCCATAACCATCAGACTGTATTAAATGCTTAGATTTTAATGTCTTAGATTTACCACCATCATAAAACTGCTTTTGCCTCTCCTTCGTCCTTACACCTTCAACAACTGAAAAATCCATAACCTGCATATCCATACATGACTTAACTACAGACACAAGTTTAGGGTGAACTCCAGTTAAATTCTCTAATGATCTACCGGAGAATCTATACATCCTTATACCTTCTTCCTGATTGATAAAGCTCTTTTTGAATATTAGCCTCATGCCTTGTCATGACATTTGTTAAATCACGTAACACAATATTTGTTTCAGATTGCCTAGTATCTGCCTGCAACGAATAAACCTCAAAAGATTTACGCCACGCCTCATTACTCTCCTTATGATCAATGCTCATTCTATCAATAACATCACTGGTGCGATCAACAACAGCCTTCATGGTTTTAGCATGCTGCTTCAAGATATATATTAGAAGGATAAAGAATACACCGAGTATTAGCCCAGCTAACCCAAATTGTGTAAAAACTTCCCAATTAATGATCGTTTCCATCATTACCCCCATATAATATATGCAAGATTTACAAAAAGAACTATTGATACACCACCTAAACAACCAGAAAAGAACTCTGAAAACATATGTGGATCGAGCCCAAATCTCTCAACTCTACCTCTAGCATGTGATCCAAGTTCATAACCTAATGGCCACAATATAGTGCCAATAACACCACCTACTGGTAGTGTTATGATAAACCCTTTTACACCTGCTGCAACCCATGCATATCCTTCATCACCCAACTTATACCCCATAAGTTTGGCTATATAATCTATAATGGGTTTCAAAGTAGATTTACGGTTTAAGTTAGGTGCTCTTTCACCCTCCCAATCCAAAAACATCCAAGTAGCAGATTGCATACCACCATATGATATTGCTGCGCTTATTGCTGTTATAAATAACGATACTGTTAAATCACAACCTAATAGATTAGCAACTGTGCCAGCAGCAACACCAAAAGGAATTGAGAATATTAGTTCCGGCAACCAAGACATACCAAACTTACTACCAAAGCCAGTACCAGCTAGGCGTGCTAATATCCCCATACATATAATAAAAACTAAAGAAAGCATAATTACTCTGGTTTTGGATTACGTTGCTTAACTTGATTAATACCTGAATCAATCAGATCACTCTCATCACATGGTTGCATAGCCTCGATTAGATGCTTGAGAGCAGTAGCTATATCACCTTGCTCTAGCGCTACATTAGCTTTACCAGCCCATAATCTAGCTTTTTGCCTATTCTTATAATCAGCATCAGCTTGATCACCAATAGGTGGATATTTGGCGCGGCGTTTTTTTTCGTAAACATCTGTTTGAACAATATTAGGATTTATAAAGCTACCGTCCTGCTGCATTATTTGACTACATACAACATCATCAGAAACTTTAATAAAACCTTTCTCTGGAGCATTTTGCTTCTGCACTACAATATTATTTTCCACCTTTACATACGCCATTATGCCACCTTCCATATTTTAACATCTGTATATATTTCCGTACTGCCACTATCGCTGGCAGTGCCAAGACCTAAAGTGCCTACTGTTGTGATTGTATATTGATCTACCTCAAAAACTTTTGCATCAGCTATAGTAAATCTACCACACATAAGAGAGTGTACATTTGTGTTATCACCGGAACCACTATATGCTGATTGCCCTAAAAGCTCTGTAGATGCATCTGTAATATTATATAATCTTAATTGAGTACCCTGAGAGCGAGTAGCAGGACCACTAGCCTCTATGTAGTAAGTGCCTGCTGGTAGTGTGATTTGGTTGGATGATAAAGAAGCTCCAGATATCTCATTAGTTACAACAGTATTCAAATCTCTTGTATTCCAAGTAGTAGCAGCACTAGTTCCACCATCAGTACCAGTAGTTTTTTGGTCTTGAATATGGAGGAAATCAGCTTGAAGTTTAGAGTTCTCAGCATCAACATAAGCTTTTACACTTTGTTGTGTTGGAAGTGCGGTTGCACTATTAGATGCCATATTATCTTCATCAAGAAAAGAGTTAATACCGATACCGGAGCCAAGCTCAAAAGTGCCATCTGCTCTAAATGCTCCACGCTTAGTTAAAGTTTGAGAGCCAGCGTTTGTAAAGAAAGCAATCTCACCAGGCATATCATTATTACCTGGTGTGCCATCTACTAAAAACCTAATTTCTGCTGCAGTCTCTTCATCGGTGCCATCATACCCACAAGCGATAACACGAAGTAATGTATCATTGTCTTGCACGATTGTTTCCGTATCGTGTGTTCCCCTGCTTCTCATACCTAATATATGACTACCAAAATCATTACTATCTGTATGTCTATGTATAGTCAGACCACCAAGATCAGATGCACCACTTGAATGAACCTCTAATTGTGATGTCACGGAAGCACCAGCAATCGTGTGTGTAACCTCACCATCAGTACCTAATATTAAAGACTTATCTATTCTAAATGAATCAGCACTCTCATCCCACGAAAACTTAGGGGAGCCAGTAACATTCATTGTTGCTATAATAATATCTTGATCTGTGCCATCACCATATGTCAGGCCATTCTCATCAACATCCTCATCAAAGCCATTAACCCGAGTAAATGTTATAGAGCTTGTGCCAAAATCAATCGGATCATCAGTTGTTGTAAGTGAGTAATATACCCTTGTGGAAACTGTGCCATATAATACATAAACAATAGTGCCCTCTGTGACATCACGGGAACTATCAAAATCCTTAGACCTACTCCACGCAGAAGCAGAAGCAATATAAATTCCGTTTTCAGTATCATCTGTTTGATCTTTAACAAGCACACGATCATCTGCAACAACTGCCACACCATCAATAGTTTGCGTACCTGATAAAGTTATATTAGCTGTAGTTGCTACACGCACAGGGGCTTTATAAGCAACACCCTGATTCAATCCATTTATGCGATCGGTTACAGTCATAACACACCTTAAGGCTTTATAAAGTTAATAAAGATAGGCACTTGCTACCCCATGGATATGGGCTTGGATATCCTCAGTATAACAGATAAGTTAATTTATTCCATATCAGTCTTCTCTATACACCAGATAATCAATAATCTGTGCATCATCACCCTTAGCCTCTTTTTCTGCTGCACGCAATAATTGGTTTATCATACCCGCTGGAAGAGGTAATACAGCATTGGTTGTATTTACAGCGCCTCTAGTAAATGAATACCAATTCACATCCTCACCTTCTGAGATTTTCTGTGCAGTTCTGGTGAATGTTCCAAGGAATGTACCAATATTTTGTATTTGAGCTTGTGCAGCACCTTGCGATGAAAAGCCTTGCGCAGCTCCAGCCACATCCCTAACAAATGGTACAGTAGCAGCAGTTTGTTGTAATGTTAGCATTCCAATTGTTGTTGCCACTTCTGAGCCTGTAACATGCTCATCATCATCTTTATCAAAATCAAGCTGCCCCATAATCAATGCTGATATAAGACCTTCAAGCATAAATGTCATTAAGTATGATGCTGCAAGCTCAGGTGTGCCAATTTCTTTATTCTTATACTGTATATTCTTGGTTTTGATCACATTATATTTAGCATTAAAGTATGAAAAGAACATGGTAGCGAACTTCACCCATTCTTGTCTTTGTGTTTTTTCTGTAAGGGTACCACGCTCAATAGCAGCTAAATCTGACACCAGTCCGGATCCTTGTGATCTTGCTACTGCTATATCTGCCTGCCTTATAGCTTCTGCATCATTAACCCCCTCATTTAATGCTTTTTGATATGTGGCAGACCATGAAACCGCATCAACTACTTCCTGCATTTTTTGCATAGGCCATAGCATAGATGCTGCTGCTTTAGATACTTTTCCAGCATCAGGGCGTGTAAGTAAGCGCAGCGCATCAGACACATCACGTGTAAGGGTAAATTCACGCTCTCTCATAAATGCACTCTTAACTTTTATCTCTTCACTAATTGCATATGGATTACCACGTGAGAATACTTGCATAAGACCGCGCACCATATTGCCGGTACCGACATCACCTGCGGTCTGCGCTAAACCTGAGAACTGTAATAATGCTGTCATAGGACGTAAACCAAGCCTACCCAGCGTATAGTTTGATCGTAAAGCTCTTAGGCTACCATTAATCACTCCGCCAGCCATCACACCGCCACTTGATGTATCCTGCAACCATGTTTCCATCATCACAAGCGCATCTTCACCAATGTAATTATTTACAGCTTCCTGTACCTTTTGCTTACGCAGAACTTTATCAACATTTTCTACGGCCTCAGACATTGTGATAAAGGTTACTTGCTCATTAATGTGCTCACTTACAACATCCATATCTAAGCGTATTGGTCTTTCAACATTATTGGCACGCTCATACGTAGAGCCATTTTTTGTTTGCGCTTTAGTATTAGCACCAATCATCATATCCTTATTGACTTCTGCTATAGATTCTTTTTTGGTGCGCACATCTTGGTGTGGATCATATTTGATCCGCATATAACCACCAGGCAAATCAAGCAACTCTCCATCAGCAGTCGTTACAGTAAGAGGCTCATGCTCTATTTTTTCAGGAGCATACCCATATCTTTCAGCTTCGATCTTTGAAACCTCCGGCCAAAATGAATCCATATAGTTCCATGTATCTTGAACAAACAACCAATCTCTTTTGGTCATGTTAGATAAAGCATTATCTATAAATCCTTGTGTCCACCCACGTGTTTTAGCATAACCATCAAGCAGCTTGGCTTTGTTATCTACAGTGCCTTGGTGCATAGCTATGGTTAAAATCATCTCACGTGTAAGAGTTTCCTCTACACCATCAGCTTTAACAATAAAATCCTCATCCATAAATGTTTGCACATATGTTTTGTAATCCGCAACACCTGTTTTTTCATCTAGCTTAAGGCGCATCTTTTTCTTTTTGTAATCCTTGCCGTAGTGCCTATCAATTATATCATGCAAGTTTTTCATCTCATCACGACTACGAATCACCTTTTGTATCTCAGCAGCCTGTATTGGTTCAAATATGGTTTTTGTCCATACACCATATTTACCACCATCAAGCTGTGATGTAATAGTGCTGGCCTTTGTATTAACAGCATCAATAGCCCCGGCCAACTCACCAAGCTTTTTGGATAAACGCTCATTCTGCCTTTTAGAAAGAGGCTTTTCTATAACTTCATTATGCTCATCTGCAGTCAGTTCAAGCTCATCAACAAGCTCATTAAGATCACGTTTCTCCTGCTCTGATATATATTGCAGCTTTCTTCTACCTTGTGTCTCAAGGTTAACTACTAAATCACGCAAACCTCTAAATTCATCCAGTGTAAGATCACGGTAATGTGATTTATCCTGAGCCTCCATTAACTGAGGCGGTACCAATAGCTGTGCAAATTCGTTATTTTCTTTCTCGATTATCCACTCATTAATAGCAGCAAGCTCAAGCTTTAATTTCTTTGCCTCTGTAAGCCTTGGCCCTAAATTATATGCACCCAGTACACCCCATATCTTTTCATGATACTCAGGGTCTATCTTAGGTTTTTTCTTTCTTGGTGGCTTTTTAGATAGTTTTTGGAAACGCTCTAATGCCTTATTAACTTCCTCACGCGAATCACGAGCCTCTTTGAACATATATTTATTCAATATTACACGTCTCTTTGCCTCAGCAGCAGCATCAAAGTCTTCTTTTGCAAGAGCCTTACCATACTCACGCTCAGCACGCAGCGCAGCTCTGTAATATTTATCAGGCTTAATTGAGTTATCAACATTCTGCTGTGCTATAGCTCTCTTTGCAGCAATCTTAAAATCATTGTTTGTTGGCTGCTCAACACCTGTTTTCTTTGAGATAGATTCAAGCTCTACAAAATTAAGCTCAGGGTTTTGCGTCATTACCATTTCAAGAGCTTCACGCTCAATGGTACCATCATTTAGCATATCACCATGTCTTACTATCATCTCATCATCAGTAAGCTTTTGTAGCTTTAACTTATATGGATCAGCAGCTATCATAGCATCAATTAAAATCTTAGGGCTATCAAAGCCATACATCTCTGCAAGGATTCTCAAGTCAACGCCATCACCCTTTGTGCGCGATCCACGTGGTAAACGGCTAACTATCTCCTTCTCACCATAAAGCTCTATCACATCCTTTTCAGACATTTTATATTCTGAATCAAGAACCGTATTGCCATCAAAATCTTGCCCAGTAGTTACAAGGTGTATAGCTCTATACAAGGCATCCTTTTGCAGCAGCTCTTCCTGCTCCTTCATAACCTTTTCACGCTGCTCTTTATACCACTTGGTATTTTCTCTGCGCTTTTGCCTTAAAGCTTTCCTGAATAGTTTATCTTTAGCATCAGTTAATAATTTATCTTGCTGCTTAACGTACTTTTCACGCTCAGCCTTATTAAGCATCTCAAGTGTTTTTTCATTTGTTTGGAAAAGGAGATTACTCTCTAAAGCATCAATCTCCTCACTTGTTGCCAGCATGCGATCAAATACGCTACGTATATTATCATCAAGCTTCACATCTAAACCTGAGATATTCTTATATACATTAAGCAACCACATCTTAAAGCGATCAAACGCTGCGCGTAATTTAGCTGATGGTGCTTTACCCTCATATAGATATGCTTCAAAGCCACGTGCCCACTGCTCATGCTGCTCAACACCAATTGGTGTACTTGGTTTATAAACAAATGAGTCTTCTATTGTTTCAACTTGACCCTTAATCTCAATATTTAATTCTACTTTTCTTAAGTCTGTAAACTTTTCGTAATATGGTACCGCAGATTTTACTGCGCCAACAATATATAGGGGTTTGCCTGTTTTATTCGAATAGTCTTTTAATGCATTCAGAACATTAGTTCCAAGTCCTGTCCCATATTTTTGTTTTGTAAGGTCACTCACCTCTTTCACATGAATATTATTTAAGTAAATACCGCCAGCATCTTCTCTTATTGAGGTTTGTACTGCTGCGCCACCAACTTTGAAAATTGATTTTTTTCCAACATCCTCAAAGCCTTTTTGCACATCTTTGGTTTCATGTTCAGCATTAATATTTTTTGATATGTGTTGAATAGCGTCTGCCTCAGGCGCAACACCCATCCATTTTAATGCAGCTTGGTAATCATCTTTTATATCCTGAGTAGCATCAGGATCAGCAGCTATTTGGCCAAATATATCAAGGAATAAGTGACCAGTTTCATGGAATAAAGTAGATTCATCAGCACCCTTAAACAGGTTTATAATGCGCTGGCCTTGCTCACCAAACTGGATAGAGCCACGCTTGCTATCGCGGTCTTGGTATAAAATACGTGGATCGGCTGGATCAAAAGTGCCTATGTTGAATTGGCTTTTTATTTGTTCTGGTTTGAAGGCAATATAATTTACATCTTCTTTACCCTTAACAATTATTCCATCGTAAGGATTTGGAGGAGCTTCTTTTTCAAACACCGCCGTTTCATCACCTTCTAATGCACGAAGTAGTGCATCATCATCTGTTACAGTTCGTGGCTTTCTAGAATCTATAATTGTTTTAACAATCTCAGTTTTATTGTTATCAACATAGTTTGAAGCATGTAGACCAGTCTTAATAACTAATGGATTTTTTATTTGGAGATAAAGAGGTAATATTCTTGCGCCTGCATCTTTAGCGTAAATTCCAGCTTCTTTACTGCTATCTGTAAAATGAAAACCAAAAGAATATGTTGGGTGTTTTTTACCTATTTTTTTTGGATCAAAAAAGTCAAACTCTGCTTCTGTCCCATGATAAACAACCAACGGCTCACCATTCTCATCAACAACTTTTGAATCTCCGAACCAATTCTTAAAAGCTTCTGTATCTGTTTTTATAGGCTTAGCCTGATAATAAGTACCGCTAGCATATTCCTCTGCTGCTTCTGCAAGAGCACGCTTTACAGTGTCATTATCTGCTTTGGTAATATCAACACCGCGGCTTTGCAACTCATTCAAAACCTCTTCATTATATGCGCTTTTAAGCTCTGCCTGCATATCTTCTTCGGTGCGTATAAAATTACCAAAAGTCTCATCACGTAACTTATCAAGTAATTCCTGCCTATCCACATACCCTGTTTCATCAGGTGCAAATATACCAGACACACCAATCTCTGACTCAAACTCAGAGGCAACAATATTATCAATATCACCCAGCGCACCGTCTTTTGCAAATAGCTTCGGATATGCTTTTGGTGTAATTCCTATAGCTTTTAATTCTGCTTGTATAGGAGAACCGCGCCTAATTTTACCGCGTTGGATAAGCGCTTTAATCAATGGTTTTGGTGTTGCTTTTTCACCTGGTTTACGTACTTCACCCAATAAGTCTTTCTTGACCTTCTTCTTGCGTAATCCCTTGGATTTTTGTTTTTTGCGCAAGGAATCAATATATGCGTCCTCACCAGTAACAGGTAAAGCCGGAGGCTGCGTTTGTGGCCCTCTTATTTCAAAGTTACCACCAAATACATTTTCAAGAACTTTTCTTGTAGGCTCTCCACCACGATCAATCATTGATTTTACAAAGCCTGCATACAGTATGGCCTCTTGATTAGCCACATCAGGAGTGCGTGCTTTTTCACCCATACGGCCAACATCAGTAAGATTTTCATATACCTGTTGCTCAACACGGTCATAAAACTCTTTTTGCTGTTGCTCACTTTCAAATGTTGCTTGCTCTTCACGCGCTTGGCGCATTACTTCATCAATTTGCTCATTAACAAAATCAGGATTATCTGCATCTTTGCTAGTAATACCATCCTCAAGCTTTACAAAATCAGCAATAAAATCCAGCTCATTATTGGCATCTTGTGCCATTGCATATACAAGCTTATCAGCAGGTATTTTTACATCTGCACCAGTCTCTGTGCTTTCAGCAAATTGGATGCGTGCTTCTGGTACCATCTCAAAGAACTTATCCAAGTCCTGCTCTGATTGATACATCTCATCAACTATAGCACCATCAAGTGTTATCTCTTGCCCTTCTGTGGCATTAGATAAGAACTCCTTAAATTTTTCTGGATCGCGTTCGAGCAGCTTTGTGCCCTCACCAGCCTGCTTTGCTTCTATAACAGATTCTCTTAATGCCTTTGCTTGATTAGCTTGGTCTTGGTAGGTTGATGCTCTACGGCCACCTGTAATAGCAAGTATAGCCGTTCTAGCTATTGCACCAACAACACCTGCTGTAGCAGCTTCCTCACGGATAGTCTCAAAAAACTCTTGATCTGGCTTATATATTTGTTGTGCTATCAGGTCTTGTAAGAATCCTTCAACTACTTCCTGTGTAGCTTCTGCACCTGCTGCAGTCCCAACATCTACTATGCGATCAAGCCATTTGTTTTGTATTTCTTTTGGAGCTTTACCTAATATTTTCTTTAGGCCAGGCACACGATTCAAAAGAAAACCTAATTGCACACGCTCAGTAGCAGCCGTTACACCACCACCTAATGTTTGCGCAAGTAATCGTTGATTTGGATCTTGCACATCTTCTGCATCTAACCTATCTGCTTGCTGCTCTGCACCTGTAGCAAATAAAGCTCCTGTTGCCATCGCTGGATTTCTAGCAAATAGCACAAGCTGAGAGGCCACTTGACCTAATCCGCTTACAACATCATCAACAAAATCTCTTCTTTCTTCCGGAGGGCGTATATACTCTGCCAGCTTATCAATACCCTCTTCTGATACAAAGTTAAGAACATCACCAGCAATCGCTGTGGTACCTACTGAAAGAGGATCAAGTACACGGTCTAACGGTGATTTGAAATAATAATCCTGCTTTCTTACTACTCCCTCTGTAGCAGCAGCAGCAGCACTTTGTAATACTTCTCCAGTACCACCAATAACATCAGAACCAAACTGCACACTGGCAGATGCAAGGCTACGCATCTTATCAGATGTATATACAAGAGGGCCAACATCATCATGCACTATTTTTGCATTGTCACGCTCAGCCAAAAACTTAGCTAAATTAGGATTTTGTGATGATAAAGCTGTAAAATATTTAGGTGAAAAATTCTTTTCTTTTTCATAAAAAGAAATATCTTCCTCCACTGCTTCCTGTGGCACCCCAAACTCTCTTGATAACTTTGATGCACGTGCAACCTCATCAGGATTAGCATCACTGTTAGCTAGTAATGATCTTCTTGTTTCTTGCGCTACATCATTGTTTCCTTGGCTGGCCAGCTCAGAGAAGTAATTAGCATCAAATTCAGGCATTATTTAGTCCTTTGTATCTGTCCTTGTTTACCAAGATGAAGTATGTACCTCTCTTTTATAGCATTTTCTGTAATAAGTTTACCCTCATTTAAGATACTTTGCTCAATTGAGTTGCGTATATCATCTGGTATGTCACCTACATCCATTAGATAAATATTTTCTTGCCTATTACCTAACCCCCATGGATCATAGATACGATTCTTAAAGAAGGCACTAGCAGTGGCATTAATATCCTTGTCAGATATTTGGCCAATATCTTCAAATTGAGACGATAATGAATCAGATATGAAGCGTTTCATATCAGCCACCTGAGATTTATAAACCTTATTATCAGGATCATTACCAAGCTCAGCTCTAAAGTAGTATCTTGTAATCTGATCTATTTTATCCTGCATTAATTTATTACTAGGATTCTGTAGATCAGCCTGCTTTTGCTTGTATGTGTTGATATCATCAAATGATAATTGACCTCTATATTCATCAAGATCAACTGCAAAAAGCTCATTAGATGTCATAGATCCAAGATCATTCAAAGCATCCTGATCTGACACGCCTGTATATTTGGTATAATCAACACCAAGCCTTGTGGCTTGCGTCATTTCAGATGCAGATAGCACAGTATAATCACCACCTGCATTTGCTACCTTCATATGTATAGCTTCTTCAAATTGCTGCTTCTCTTCCTTAAGGGATGTGTCTATAGTCTCATTTTGCTTATCAACCATCTTAAGAAATAATGCGGCTTCCTTATCAGGCATATTTACCGCTGCTCTTTGTGCACGACCCATATCAAGCTTATCTGTTGGGCCACCTAAAGATTGCATAACTTTAGGCACATACTGGCGTGCCTCATCATTATCAATTTTAGCTATAAAATCATCTATGGCTATTTCACCTTTTCTCGGATCACCAACTTTATCAATATGCTTTTGCACATTACCCATGCCCCAATTATATGCCAATACACCAAGAGACTTATCATCAAAGTGCTTAACCATCTTATCAAGGTAGTATTTACCCATCTCAGCGTTACCACTCTCAGTAAGCCAATAATCAGGAGCAACACCCATTTCCTTTGTGATCTCTTTGGCAGTATCAGGCATTAATTGAGCTACACCATATGCGCCGGCATGTGATTTTGTGATATTACCCTCAGCATCAGTATGCCTTCCACCGCTCTCAACTTGTAACATTGCTTGATGAATATCATCTGTGTTTAATTCGGTAATATTTTTATTATCTCTAAAATCTTCAAATGCTTTCTTAGCCTTAACTTTAGGTAAAACAGCATCAATCATTGTATCTATGGTACCAACATCATTAAGCATAACTTTACCATTCTGGCGCGCATTATCATATAACACTGCCGCACTCATTATGGCATCATCTTCACCGCTATTTATCATTGCAGCAATACGTGTTGTATAGGTGCTACTTACAGCAGCTTTTGCTGCTATATCAGGATCACTACCTGCCATAACAGCAGAATTACGCGCAGACTCCTCAGCATCAGTGAGTGCAATTTTGAAGCTCTCAGAATTATTCCATTCAAGTCCTGCCTGCTCCTGAGCCAATAATGATCTTGTATTACTTAAATTACTAAAGTAACCACGGCGCTCATCCATGCGATAACGCTTAACATTACCAAGATTAGATGTGTACATACCCTCAAGAGAAGTCTCTAAAGCTCTTCTAGCATCTGGATCAGTTACATCTGATAGAGCACCTTCCTTGATAGTTTTCCACTCATCATTAAAGTCATTCTCAAGATTTAAGGCATTACCGCCCTTACGACTATAAAGCCCATCTTTATCATCAGAGCCATATAGTGTATCCATAAGCTGGCGCTTAGCATAATTTTCTCTTGATTGCGCATGTATTACCGCATCTTTTTTAGCAGATTTATGTTTCTCTTGAAGGCGCATTGCCTCACGATCTGCACGCTCCTTATCTAACCCCTCTTGCTTTTGGTACCTTTCCTCACCTATATCACCCATAACATCACCAACATCTGATACGCTACGTGCAGCAACATTTAATCCACGCTCATAAGCTTGCGTGGAATATCCCTGCACACGGCGTTGTGGCGTTGCTACTCTGCGGCGTGTCTGTGTGGTTGGTAATTGTGGCATTACATGTACCTCCCTGTGCGTCCATATGTGCCGCTGGTACCATCACTCCAGCTAATACTTTCGGTACCAGGGCTAAGCTTGCCTGCCATACTACTACCACCCTTCATAACAGTAGCAGCAGCTTTCATGTAACCAGCTTTTTTAGCTCTCTTGCCAGCAGCCCTTGCTGCTCTTCCTTCATATTTACGAAGTTCTGCACCAGTTTCAAGCTCACGTGCGCGCTCCTCACCTTCATAAAGCTCAACATCAGCAGCATATTCACCCTCTGCTGCTAAATCACCCATAATATTTATAATGCTTGGATCAAGAGTCCCACCACCTCCAGCAGCGGCCAATGCCTGCGCACGAGATGATGCTAACCCTGCTTGCCTACGCTCTTCCATAGCTCTACGCTGCGCTGATGCTCTTTCCTGCCCTGCTGCAATCTCGCCGGTCTTGGCTTGGTATTCAAGTTGCTGTTGCTGTGCCTTTGCGCTCGCCTCTGCTGCCCATCCTTCTTGCATTGCTCCAGCAGCAGATAATACGGTACTACCTACTAATAATCCTATTGAGATTGGATCGGCCATCTATAAATCTCCCCTCGTGCAGAGCTTTCAACATGTTCAAAACCTAGACGCTCCAGAAAAGCCGGAGCTGTTGACAGATTTGGATCAGCCACTGCATACATGATGGGGTAATTTAATTTTCTGATCTTTTCCCAAATGTGTAGTGCACTTCTCCAAATTGTAATATCAGGCACTTCACTTTCAAGACGCATCTCCATGAATACTAACATAAGATTGCGTGTAATTGATACTCCTCCTATAGCGGCAAGCTTTCCGTCATAAAAAGCACTCCATGCACGACATGACTCTCGCATAGTATCGCCATAAAACTCTTTTATATCGTGGCGTGTAGCTGGCTTTATCTCTATACGCTCATTAAGCACTTTACTCATATCTATCCATTCGTATTTATAGCAATCACGGCACCTAAAACAGTACAAGGTTTTGGAGCTTGAGCAAGTAAGCATACACGACTATCTGTATCCCACTCACCATTAAATTCTATCATTTCTGTATCATATGATTCCCATACAGTATCATCAGCAACCTCTGCACCTTCTTCAACTGCTGGCAAACCATCAAGTAATGTATATTCGCCGCCGCTTTCTTCAAAAGATGGGCCATATCTAAGGCCTTGATAATGTGTATTATAAAGCATAAGCCCAATATGATCGACTTTCTTTTTCTGTGTAAGCGCAGTTCCAAGGCGTGAGGCATAAGCAAGCTTAGCACTTTTGAAACGCGCCTCATAATAAACACCTACTACAACTTGGCTTGCAGCAGTAGTAAGTGTAATTTGCCCACCACTAACTGTATCTGTACCAACATAAATGCCATCAGCCCATATAATAACTTCCTCAGCCTCAAGATGAGAAAGCCCCGTGATTGTAGTGGTGCTTACATCGTCATATACAATAAAAGAATCTGCCTGTTTATTAAGTGCTCCACCTCTGCATTCGCTTTCAAGCGCCCATTTTTCAAGATAACGTACTGTGCTTCCGTTAATTGTGCGTTTAACAACATAATAAACTACATCCTCTACGGATCCGGGTAATACTACTACATCCTCAATATCACCATCAGTTTCAACAAGCACCCAACATAACACTTCCTCTGCTGGCTGACTTATAAGTACAGCGACTTTACCATCACTACGCACACAATGCACACGAGTATCAGGCTGTCTTTGTGGCATAATACGTATGATAGATGGCTCACCTACTTCTGGTGCTAACTCCATAAGGTCTACACTTTGATAATCACCAAAAGTAACATCACCGCTTGTATTAAGCTGAAAGAGCTTTGTCCCTGAGCGTTGCACAAATAAACCTGTATCATCAATCTTTACAGCAGCCACATTATAGCTACCCTGTGTTGATGGAGCCTTTAGATTAAAATTACTAACAGTAAGCGGCTCATCAAGTGATGATGATCTTGCAGACCATTCAGCGCCATCAGTACCAATAATTAAACGACTTAAAGGTAGAAGCCAATCAACAGAATCAACAGGGCCTTGCCCTATACTTCTATTAATAGGAGCGCTATCACCTTCTTGCTCTTCATCAAATGATTCATACGCATCCGATATAGAACCCCACACTTTTGTTTTACCAGCCCACCAATTACGGCCTTCATGTAATACGGTACTAGATGGATAACCTCTATAATCGCTCCACTCACCCTCATACCAATTTGTTGATGCATCGGTGCCACCAAGGCTAGATAAAACTGCTGCGCTTACATTCTGCTCATCAGTGTAAGCTGTAATACGCACAACACCCGTTAAATTACCATTAGCATATGTCATAGATAGCTCTGCAGTCCCGCTTGTGTAGTCACCTGCTTTTATACCTATACGGTAATATACAATCTGATTGCTCAAACCATCATTATAATTAGTTACTGTGCCATTGGTAGTATATGTGGCCACATCAACCCATGATCCAGGCTCATCTACAGATCGTTGTAATGTAACTGTACCAACCCATGTACCTGCTCTAACAATATCAAAATATCTTTGGGTACCAGTTCCAATAACACGAATATTATCGCTCCACTGATCTTCACCAGTTATATCTTGTTCAACGAGCTGGCCAACAGAAGTTATCTTATACAATGCACCTACATGATCCTCGGTAAATAAATTACGGCTGGCAGCAAGTGTAATATCACCTGATATAGCACTAGGTGTGAGTGTTGTTACACCAGTATTAAGCACCCTAAATGGCCCATCCTCTGGCTCATAATCAACAAGGCTCCAGCTTCGTGCTGCACGCCTCTCAATCTTTTTGGGCTTGTATCCATTACAAGCAATATAAATCACATCTGCGCTTTGATCGTAGCGGATATTTTGCAAGTCTGCTTCTGCCCATGGTGCAGTTATATCCATACCATTACTGGCTTCGATCTCTACGGATGAAACAATTTTTACTGCTTGAGCAAGGCTTGTTATTTGTAGGTATATATTTGCTGTAGTTGGTGTAAATGCCAGTGAGTGTGTGCCGGTACCAAGTGTGGTTTCACTAATAAGCTCATCACCTCCAGATGTAGAGCCAAGTCTAAATGTTACAGGGCCTCTATCTACTTCTATACGTACTGCATGCTCTGTGTTTTGATCGCCATCTGCCACAGCTATTGTTTGCCTACGACCAGCAGCAGCATAACCGCTACCAACAAGCTCAAGCTGCTCATCAGTAGTATCAATAGTTGATGTAGCACCAACCTCATCTATATCAACCCAAGCGCCGGTATCTGTTGAAAAATCATCATCGGTAATAGCTGTTGATACTGAATTACGAGTTACAACAGTATCATCTACATATACACGCATATTTGCATCTGTGATTTCAATTATAGCTGTATCAGTAGTGGAAAAAATAAAAGGTATATGAAATGCCTTATTATTGCTTTTGGTACCACCAATATAACCAAGACCTGGCCGGAGCATCATACTACCTAATACACGTGGCATCCAATTTGTTTGTTCTTCTGCTGATAGAGCAGTGCGCCGTATATCAGTACGAGCCAAAGCAAGTGGGCTTATAATACCACGATTAAATGCTACTAAAGGGACATGCTCACGTGCCATTAACGTCTCCTATCAACAAATCTTGTATAGCGCCCATGCCTTCCATCATTCCATGATCCACGTGATGGGAATCTTGTGGGTCTATTCACACCGTCTGTATTCTGCGCATCTAAAAGGCGCTTATCCCTTATTCTCTCAATTCTTTGCACATCCACCTTTACACCAGTGAGGCGTGGCGCAACCTCATAAGCCATATCTGCCATAACATATTTAGAGAATGACTGTGGCCAAAGTGATAGATCATTACCGTAGGCCGAATCATCAGACACATAAGCCATATAAATCTCATCGAGATCACAGAATATGTAACCAGCCTCCATTGAGCTTTGTGTAAGATGGTTGTGAAAATATTCATCAGAGGCCAACATAGTTGTACGCACCCAATCGCTTGGCTTCTCAAATGCATATGTATAACCAAAATCAGGACTTACTGATGTGCTGGCCTCCAATTTAACTGTACGGGTAGCAAACTGCCATTGGCCTTGCTCTAAACACCGCTTTACAATATCCTCATCCCATACATCATCAAGGAGCCTGCGTGGCTCACGCTCTTCTGTAAGAGTGGTTTTACGCTCACCGCAAATGCGTAAAGCGCCATTGTAAAGCTGGAGTTTAGTTATAGCCATAAGACTTGCTCCCTATTAGATTACTCTGCCATAGACTTGTTATAATCTTCAATCCACTGCTCAGCAGCTTCCTTACTCTCGCACCCTTCTGTTAGACGCTCACCATCTGATTTGCGTATAACACCATATTTAGATGATGGAGATACCCACTTTATCTCAAATGGATTATCTGAATCAGGATCAGGTGAAGCCTCACTTTTTTTCTTTAGTGATTTACGCGCCTTTTCTAAAGCTGGTCTTTCTTCCTGCTTAGTAAGATCAATGTCACGTAACACTCTGACCTTTGCCCATAGATTATTAGCATCAATAACCATTAGCTCTATGTAACGGCTACCATCTTGCCAAATAACCTCCACTATAGGAAACGGGTGCTGACCAGCTCCCTTAAGCGTAGCTCCACAATTCACCCAATATTCAGGCTTTAAGATATCATCTAGTGTGGTTTCAAGATCAATTACAATTACACGAAAATGTGCACGGCAAAATTCTGCGCGTTGCAGATCACCGGACAATATTTTACGTGGGGATAAATTTACAGTTTCTTTTTTTCCTGCTGCAGTCATAGATATTCACTCCTCTAGTGATTAATTAAATTGGTTGCGAAGGAGGGATTCGAACCCTCGGCCTCCAGCGTATGAGGCTGGCGAGCTACCGTACTGCTCCACTTCGCGTTAAAATTTGATAGGCACTTCAAAGAACAAGACTGGCTTTCGCAACCTGACGCTATTATCTCTTGTGTTTTGCCTGTGTGATTACTCGCCTAAGCCAGCACACCGCTTCACCAAGTAACAGATATATCCGTGTTCCTGTGGATTTAATCATCCCGCAGTCTTGTAAAACCATTATGCTATATATCAAGAAAAAAAACAATGGAATGAAAAAAACGAAAGGCCCCGCGATTGCAAGGGCCTTCCAACAAGCAGCAGATAAGGAGCTTGTATTAGTCTGAATCTGTTGTTGATCCAATTGTAGTGCCATCTGCAAGATCAGCAGCACCACCAGATGTAACAGATGCAACTCTGTGTGAAGTAACAAGAGGTGTTGCTGTATCAACAACAAGAACCATATCATTAACCTTCATACCAAGTGCATCACCATCTGTGATATAACCATCACCATCAACTGTTGCCGCAGCGTCAGCAGATGAATAATGCCACACATTCCCATATCCTGCGATACCGCGAGAGACAAGGATAGGTGGATTTGTTGTAGCGTAAGCCATAGGACTCTCCTTGATTAAAATTAAGAAAACAAAATATTCACTTGCAAGGTATTAGTGAGAGCCTAATTAAAGGCTCCCATTATTTACTTAGGATGCGACTAGAGCACTACCATCATGATTCATCACAACAACACCACTATTTTGCAATAGCACACCACCTATATAGGCTGTGCAACGGCAATAGCTGTAATCATCGCGTTTATCATAATCGGCATAAGTCTGGATAAGCTCAGATGGAGCTGCATGCCCAATTGCTGAACGGTGATACATAAAGCATTTTTCAGCATTTGTACCAACACCAGGCAATTCTGGATGCTCAATCCATTTTACACCTAACCATGTGTAATAACCACGCTGGTCTTGCCATGCAGCCTCACCATTATCCAACGGCTTTTTACTAACGTATTCAGCATTGGCAAATTCCTTCACCATGTGCAGATACGCCATAAATGCCGGAGTAACAACAGCAGTAATCATGCCATCCCAAGGAACCTTGTTATTACCAAGGATAGTTTTAGCCTTTAGAACAAGATTAAGGTTAGCAGTTGTAGCCGTGCCAGTATCATTCGTACCTGTTTCCAGTTGATCAATGATATCATCATCAACCTTACGATTAATAACAGCCATTGCAGTTTCCTGCATAATGCGGCGACCATCGCCTTGTGAAGCAAACAGATTAAAGCCTGTGCGCTCCGGTACATCATGCCACTCTTTAAGAGTGATGGTTTTTTGCGTTAGGTTGTCTGGACGACCAGGAATGCGGCCATTCGTGCCACGATTAACAGCGCTTGCGCCACCGCTATCCGCTACAAGAAATGTTGCCTGTTGACCCTTCACCATGACCTCAGTGGTTACACTATCACGGAGAAGGCTCTGACGTTGCTCAAATCCGCGCACAAATTCTTGGCGGAATTGGGTCTGATAAGCTGTATCAGCCATGAGAGACTCCTTAAATTTAGGTTGACGATGTAATGTAAAGTTTTGGCTTGGGGTTATCCGGCTCTTAAGATCATGTAATAGGTTATCCATAAAGGAGCTATCAATGATCGGCGCGGGGCCTTTGCTTGAAACTCGGTATTCGAGCGATGCTGTAGGGGCTGCGATGGCAGGTTATCCTGAATGCATCATTAATTGAATTATTACACAAAGTAACATGCCTTGCAAGTAGGCTATAAATGTGAAAAGAGCCACCCCTTAAATAAGCGAGTGACCCTTTTCTTTCTTTGCGGGGTTTTTGTCTCAGTGTTAAAGTAAAGCTATGAGAAATTACTGTCAAGTACCACTACGCTGTTGATAGCGCTCACGTGCATTAAGTAGCTCGCGATAATGTGTCTGTGCTTTTTCATCCTTGTACCAGTTGGATCGATCATTACCCATGCGATCCTCATAAGTTTTAATCTGATCATTGATAGCATCCATATTATCCATACCCTGTCCACTAGCTCTGGAACCCATAGGATTAAGCTCACGCTGTATGCGACTAAAGGCATCAATTACACCAGGATGGCATAGCAACGGTGTACCCTCATCATCACCAAGACGACCATTCATAATACTATCTTGCACTTCTTTAGGGAAATTACCCTCAATAAAGTTATGCAGTGATTGAATATTAGCATCATAATCAGCGCCCCAATCTTCCTTGAGTTGGGCTGTAGCATCAGCAGCTTTTTGCTGATCCATCTGCGATACCTGCTCAGCATAAGCCTCTTGATGCTTTTGAAACATTTCAAGGCCTTTGGCAACGACATCAGGTGATGCATTCATATCATGCATTTCCTTAAGATAATCTTCTGCGTTTTCTTTTATGTCCTCACCAAGCACTAATCCTTCTGGTAAAGAATCAAGATAGCCATCAGCATCTTTAGGTATGCCATTATCCTCACGATACTTGGCAACATCTTCCTCGCTTGCACCTTCTGGCAACTTACCCTTAAGATCACCTTTACTAATCTTTGTGCGTAAATCCTTATATGCTTTCCACAAGTCTTTTTGACTATTGAATCGGTTTAAGGTTTGGAGGTCTTTTTCATCTTCTCCAGCGAGCGCCTTACGCCAATCAGCATCGCCTTGGCCCTCACCATCGCCATCACCTTCTGATTCTCCTTCGTCACCAACTTTGGCTGCTGGTTTTTGCGAGCTGCCCGTTCCTTGAGAGCTATCCCCCTCGCCTCCATCTTGGCCATCTCCTTGATCTCCTGCACTGCTATCTCCTTCGCTTCCTGTGCCAGCATCTCCAGCTCCAGCGTCACCACCTTCACCGCCTGTACCAGCGTCTCCTCCGGTGCCACCACCTGCGCCACCTTCTTCACCTGCTTCCTCCATAATCATGGGAAAGCCACCATGTTTCAAGTATTCAAACATTATTTTCTCCTTCAAATGCTAATAAATTAATTTTTAATAGGCCAATAATCTGCTGCCCAACAAATGCGCGGCCTAACGCAAATGCTGTATCTCTATTACCATCCTCACCGGATTGATAGGATGGCGCATAAGCAAGCGAAGCATGATTGATAACCCATGCTAATGCTTCCTTTTGCTGATGCTCTGTGGCTGTTCCTTCGTATAGTGCCTGTAGAGCATATATCTGTTGCTCTGTTGCTGGCGCTGGCACTGTTGGATCAATCTTTTTCGCTTTCATGCGTGGGCCTTGCCCATTATTCTTTTTAGTCATTCACTTTTTCCCTTACTGCTGCACTTGACTCACTTCTTTTAGAGCTTTACCCATTTGGGCAGCGGCTTTACCGCCTTGCTCCATATTCTCCATCATCTCTGCTTGTTGCTGCTTCTCTTGCATTTGCGCCTCTATTTCCTGCATAGCTGCTTCATCACGTGTCCACTTAGCAGGCATACCAATACCCTCAAGCACATCACGTAATGCCTTACGAGCATCAACCATATGAGCTGCACCAGGATCCAATGCAGCAGCTTCTGCCAGCATTGCTTTTGCTTCCATAAAGGTGTGGCCTTTTTGTTTCTCCACTGCTTCATGTAATGGTGATTCGAACTTGAACTGCACCTCTTGGCCACGTAGTGATTCTGGCATGTCATATACAGAACCAAATGCACCCTCGCGCATAAGAATCTCAAATGTGTGCTCACATACAGAGCCGTTATAATCCATCTCCATTGGCTCAAAGAGTGGTAGAGCATTACGGATATATTCCTGCACACGCTGCGCAGTTTCGTAAGCTGTCATATCACCTGTGTTTGTAGGTGGTAGGTTTAGCTTATTAAGATAGAATGCTTCCATGATTGTTGATTTGATATCCTCACGCATATCTAAACCAAACGGCAAAGAGCTATAATCTTGTGATATAGGTCTAAGACTATCACCAAGGCGCTCATCATATTCTTTATCTACCCAAGTAACACCACCAGCAAAGATAGAGATATCAGAACGAACAACGTCACCCTGCGCGATCATAGGAGGATTAACGGCTTTCTCTCCAGCTTCAAGCAGGGTGAGCGTCATTGCCTGTATTAGCCTAGCATCAGGAAGGGCTGCAACGGTTGCGGGTGAATACCCATATTGGCTACCAGACACTGTTTGCCAGCGTGGCACACTATAGAATGTGTAATACAGGGGCGTTTCTTCAATTACATGGTTATTGTCAACATCAATATAAATACCAACATAAGGAGTGTTTACACGTGCACCCTCATCATCCTTCATAGTGCGGTATAAATCAGCAGGCATTACGATATGGCGACAGTTAAACTGCGTATATGGATTCTTACTAGCATCATCAAGGCATTCTTTTACCTTCTGATGCAAATTATCTTTACCAAATGTTTGAGCAAGCTCACGAGCTGTAGGCTTCCAGCGTCTATGGATACAATCAACCTTACCCTCGTTATTTTCTTTCCATGCAACATCTCGCAAATGCCAACAACGATAGAGCAAGCCTGTACGAGTACGATTCAATTCTGTGGATATAACAGCATTACCAAATGTAACAAAATCCTGATCTGCCTCTTTTGTTGCTCTCACAAATAAAGATGAGCGATCATACATTGCACGGCGCATAACTTTACTCTTATGCTCTAACCAACCTTTACCAGCTACATCAATATTGTCTTGATGCCCTATAGTCATATTATACCAGTCTTGGTTATTAGGTCTAAGCATAGCACTTACAGCACTACCCAGCTCACGGCGTGCTAGGATAGGGAAAGACGTTGTAAGATTAGAGGCAAAATCATCACCCAAATTACGAGCTACAGTAAAATCTGCGCGCTCTGGATAGAAGTGATCTGCCTGCTCCTGATACAACGAAAGTAACACCTGCTTTTTAGTAAACAGATGATCACCTTGCTTTATAAGCTCTTTTACCCGCGTATCCATGCTTTACCCACCTAATGTACCGCCACCGGCACCCTGTGTAAGAATTGTACTAGCGCGACCAGAGCGCTGCGCGCGTGTAGCTGCTTGCTTGCGCTTTTCAAGCTTAATGCCCATATCATCAGCCACAGGCATAGTTGCAGGCTCTTTAGGTGGTGGAGGCGGTGGTGGTGCCTTTGGTTTCTTAAATGGATTGCCCATAGCGAATCTCCATAAAATATTGTGGAAAACTAACGCACTTCAAAATAGGCACTTAATGTTAGGCACTTAAATGGCGGGTAAGGATTACCTACGCCTGCGATTGGAATAACCCATACTGGCTTGTCCACCAGTGTATGAGCCTCCCCTACGATTTGCATAGCCCATACTAACAGATGGACTACCATTATTACTATGCCATAATTTTGCGTGCGTGTCAGCCTTATCCCCATCTGTCCACGCCATTATTACAGCATCGCCTCTATCTGGTGATCTTCCAAGGGCTTCTACCAAGTCCTCTTTGCGTGTGATCTTAACTTCCATACCACTCTTGGCACGCTTCACATCAAATTTTGGTGCGGTAAGATCAGCTACAAGTTTAGAATCATCAGGTAAAGCAATATCACTACCACCAGGCTGCTCAGGATCAAGCGCCTCTCTAAACTTCCAATAAGCCTCTGCACGTTTATTAGCAAAATAGAAAGAGCCACATTTGCTTTTTGCTGTTGATCCGGCTGCACCCTTGTATTTTGAATGGTTAATATTGTTCTCATCCAATCGCTCAGATGTGGCACCACCATAACCACCACCCATATCTATGACGGGTAGGGCACCATCACGCCTGTGCTGCACCAATAAAGCAACAACACTAGCCCCTGTGGGTGTATCTTTGCCTGGCACAGTAATCAGCTCTGTATAAAATCCATCATGACGCGGAGCAAACACAGTTTCATCCTTACCACCTTGCGCAACATCAGTACCAATTGCACACATAGGTACATAATCAGGAGCCTTACCCTTAAATCTCTCTCTCCAACGTTCCTGTGCGGCTGTAATCCAGCTTGTGGGTATAACCTGCCTTGGGTTATCCTCAAGGCTCATATCAAAACGACCATCACGATAAGCTAGGCGCAGCTCAGCAGGAAGAGCATCAAGGTTTGCACCATAATCTGTTTGCATTAAATATGGATTATCATCAAGACGTGCGCGGATAAATGTGCGTGATCTGGCTTTAATTGTCTCTGTGGTACCATCATCATGGTTAAATGTATGAGGGCCTGCACCATCTACCTCATGCTCAATACCATTTTTATCTGTGGTGTACCAACGTAGCTCACCCTCCTTAGCAGGATTAGGATGCTTTGGATCAAGCCAAGCAGCCCAATACTCAATAACCCATAACCCCTCTGCAGTCGTAGGTGGGTTCCCAGTACATAATACACGGCAACGCTGGCCAGGTGCAGCAGACCTATTCCATGTTTTAATAAACATAAACTGGCTTTTAAGAAAGTCAGATATCTCATCAAATACAAATAGATCACGTGGCCTTCCTTTGTATTTCTGCTTATCCTTCTCATCCTTACAACCACCAAACTTTATGTTGCGCTCTATACCACTGTGGTTAAACTTCCATAGTAAATCACCACCATTACGGCCATCGGTGTGCCCAATAATATCCTCTACACGATCAAAAGCATCTTTTACTGTCTCACGCTCACGGCGCAGAAAGAGTGAACGCCCATGCTCATTAAGGGCAAGACCTATACCAAGATCAGTCTTACCACCACCAGCAGAGCCTCCATAAAATAGCTCATCTGCTTCACAAAAATATGCATCTGTTTGGGGACCAGGTAATGGCATCCATGGTAAATCAGCATCCGATTCATATGCGCCTTTTACAATTGCTTCGCGCTGATCTTCTGGCAGCTCATCTAATCTTTCAAGAATATCATCAAGAGTATTCATACCGCACTCCATTAATCAATTACATAGGCACGGCACTTAAAAAAGGGTGATATAAGCATACCACCCTTTATATTAATTTGAAAATACCTAGGATTAATAATCGCCTAGGTTAATCCAATGCAGTGTAAGCGTACCATTAACAATAAGATTACATGCAGTTGTTGTTACATCATGATCTGCATCATCAACTAGGAAGTTAAGGAACACATCAACAGCAGTGCCTGTGCCATCAATCACTTCATTTTCAGTAGAAGTTGATTGCGCATTGGCAGTTGTTACACCAGCAACAGCCTGTGGAGTTGCTGTAGTTGGGATAATATTTTGCTCAGTCGTGGCAAGAGTATTATTGTTAGATGCTGTTACGGTACCAACACCAACATCACCATCCCAATCAGCATTAACACCAGCGCTTGATTTTGTTAGATCAATGTCTGCCACAGCACCAAGCATTAGAATAGCACCAGCAGGCAAATCATACACCTTTGAGCCACCATATGCCACTACACCAGCCTCATCAGTCAGAGCAATAGCATGATCAGTAAATGTGATAACTGTTTTGTTGAAAATACCGTTACCGGATTCAACAGCAGCTACACCTGTACCATTTGCAGCACCTTCTAAGCTAGAGCGTGGATCAGCAACAACTTTGCTATTTAGAATTAATTCGTCATTCACACCTAAACCACAGCGCTCACCGTGTATTGAAGTTAATATATCAGCCATGAGAATTCTCCTAGTTTATAATTATTTTGAATATTGAAAGTTAATTAACTAACGATATCGTACTATGTATGTAGGCACGAGTAAAGTATAGTGGTTACGTTACCGAAACCTTAGCTATTTGTGCTGGCATTGTATTGCTATCATTACCCCTTGCATAATTAGCTGGTGTATCTCCATAACCTGTATCTGTGCAATAATAAAGAATTTGTGTGCCACTTCCTGCACTTGCAAGAGTTAACGTTATATTGCCCCCTGAATATGTTGCAGCATTGATTGTAATGGGCACTCCATCATCTTCGTAAATAAAGCCTTCTATGCCACTTGTCGGGGTAATTGCCGTTATTCCTGTAGGAAAAGTTACCGGAACTGTAATTGTAGTAGTCCCTGCACCAGATGCACTACCAAAAGTAGGACCATCTACAGGCCCGCTAACCGTTTCACCATCTAAATCTGCAAGCTTCCTAATAGACTGTTTAACACGCTCTTCTTGAGCAGCATCTGATAAATGAACAGCATCAGCTACACCAGTTTCATCATATAAAGCTAATGGTTTCTTGTTGGGTGCTAAGTGGACATAAGCATTTTCGCTAACAGTCTCTAAGTAAGCCTCAGAATGCCTTCTATATTGGGCATCACCACTAGCATCATCAGAGCGTCTACCAAGAGGTGACAATATCATCTCTATATCACTACGAACCTCTGATCTAACCGCGTCTATAATACCTTTAACACCAGCTTTAATATCAGCCTTAGACCGCGCTCCGTTACTCTCACCTTGATCCCATTCAATTGATAGTAATTTCGTGCTTGTATGCGCTTTTAATGCTTCCAAGAAATTAACTAATAGTGGGCCTTGTGTAGCTAAAGTTTCATCCTCAAACCAGTATAATGTAGGGTGCTCTGACTGATAAAGCGCACTACCACCAACAGCCATATTACAAACACCATTACGACCAGTTGACCAATAAGTACCCATTTGAGATAAAGCTTCGACCTCACCAGCGTTTGTGTATGTTGAAACTGTTTGGTTCTTAGAGATATAAGCACCGTTAGATTGCCCAGCAATAGGGTAAATCTTTTCAATATCACTATCAAAAGCTGATATCGCATCTGCTAGTGAAGCATCACCATTAAACACATCTATTTGCTTAACCAATAATTTATCAGCATAACCAAAGTATTGTTTCCATCGACCTAACCAAAAATCATTTAATGCGACAACTGGCAGGGTAACTGTTTCATCTTTTATAAAATTAGCCCCATGACCATGAAACGTGATTGCTCTAGTGCTATTCCAAATTAAACCACAAACATATGTATCATCAGTAAGTGGCTTACCTATCTTATCAGTAAAATTATCAACACCAGCAGATAGCAAATGGGCATCAGTAAACCCATCACCTGAAATAGCCCTCATTGCAGCTAGATCACTTGCTCCACTATCATCAGCAACACCAAAGAAACCTTGTTCAACATTACCTATATTATATAAATTACCAGTGAAAACGATCGCGCCATTATTAATATTTACAAGATTAGACGCAGAACTATTCACTATATTATCTCTATTTCTAACATTAGAACCAGCAGCACTGGAATTAATTATAGGACTTGTAATAATCTCACATTCTTCATACTGAGTAGCAGCTATGTAAACCGTTTTACCCGCAGTAACATATGCAGTTAAATATCTAGTCGATGCATTCGGCGTTAAGCCTTCCGATACTATCTCATGATAATTTGTGTCAGTTGTCCAATTAGCCTGACCATCACCGTCTGATTGTCTAACTAGACCTTGATAACCCGTTGTTGTAGTTCTTGCTACAATCCTGAATGAATGCTGATTCGTGTTACCTGTGTCAACAGACAACCGATAAAAAGTACCAGTAGTTCCACCTCCTAGCGCAATAACGTTACCATTTTGTAAGTCTGCAAAAGTAGAGCCGTCTATTGTAGCTGTTGCAATAGCAGCAGTATCATCAACAATACTAGCTGTTCCGTCCCCTGATGTTGCCACAATATCACCTATTGTAGTTGGGGAGAAGTTAGCATGATTAGCTTTATTAGTTGTAGTGTTCTCTATTAATAACCCCAATGGATTACCAGAACTATCATGATGAATACGCGCAGTATTTGCACTAGCTTGCTGCCAATCACCTGAACTATCAACATATGATGCTGTAGTACCAGAACGTGTAGCTGTAAAACCAGTAGGTAACGCAGTAGTAAAACTAAGTATCTCTTGAGTTAACCCAGCTCTACCCGTTAATGGATACCCAATCGAATATGCTGGATGGAATACTGGACTCTCGACTTGAACGGCCATTTTTTACCTACGCATAATTATCAGGAATTGCTGTAATGAATGCATCAACATCCATGGATGATCCACCAGTACGCACTGGCTTAATATAACCCCTACCAACCTCTATGTTATAGGAGCCATCAGCACTGAATGATAAGTTTGTAGCATCTATACTATGATAGTTACTACCTGTCTTACTGAATTGAAACTCAATAGAGCCAGTACCAAAAGCACCCTCAACGGTACATGTGAACTTACCGCCTTCAATTAACTGACCATCAGGCGTATCCGCTTCTGTTATGGTTTCCCATTTCCATGAGGGACGGTTTAATACACCTTCAACTGATTCAGGGGCAATAGCTGCCATGTCATATCTCCTTTAATATCTATTAAAAGCACGGCACGGCAACATATATATATTTATCATGAATACGTTATGTATGGCAAGAGCTGCGAAAAATTGGTAGTGTCTCAGTTTGAATTAACATTTTTTTCATGATAAGCATCGCTCATTTTTACCACATCCTCAAGAGACCATAGATTTGGTGTTACATTTGCAGCCATTGCAGGTGTAACTTTAAGGCTCTTGTGAATACGCACAAAATTATAGTGCATAAAATGCAACGCAATCGCGTGAGCATGATTATCAAGTTTTTTACTAAAAGCATTAGTTAAACGCGTAAATCGGCGCATAGACATACGCATTGTAAGATTTTGACGCTCTACATAAGACGTATTGATATGTTTTTGATCTGGTGATCCTGTAACGGTGTGTTGCAACGCGCCTGTGCATTGTGCAGGGCTGTAACGCTTTTGCCCTTCTGTGCTATCTCCATATACTTTAACTAACATTGCATAATCAACATCTGCACCGAAAGCCGCTTCTACCGCGTTTTCATATTTCTTAAATCCATCACTTGTAAGTTGAATACGTTCTGCCATACGTGTTGCAAGGTCACCAATAAACTCATGCGCTGTTGCTGCATCACGCCCACCGATGCGCCATGATGGAATAAGCTTAGTATCGGCGCAAATAGCTGTCCACGTCCATACATCGCCATTCTCGCCCTTTAATTCTTCTGGTGTATTCTTTTGCTTTGAATATACAAAACTCCAAATCTCATCAACTTGCACACGTTTGCAAGGAAGGTTCACAAGGTTTTTATCTTGATACCAAGCGCAAGCCTCACCAATTTCTTCAAGTAGCTTTGTAACCGTGTTAATTGAGCAACCGCCTTGAATGTCACGGATAATGCGAGTAGTAGCACGAAGGCTATTCCCCTCTACGAGTAGGTTTAGAATTTGTGCGCGTTCTTTTGTTGTTTTCTTGTTCATGATTCAAATATATATAGGCATCGAACAAATGTAAAGCATAAAGTTCAGTTTGACAGGTATTGTCAATTATATGTTGATATGTTATGAATCGTGATGTATATTATAAAAGGATGAATTATGCTTAATATCACTTTTGCTGATAACCAGCTCAGTTTAGTAGAAACAGATCAGGCTGGAACAACAAAGTTACCAGTAGCGGTAATAAAATCAGCAAGACGAAAGTTGGCTGTAATTCGTTCCCTAACAGATGTGAGTCAATTAAGAACATGGAAGAGTTTACACTACGAGAAATTAAAAGGAAATTATGAAGGGAAAAGATCAATAAGATTAAACGATCAATATCGTTTGATATTTGAATTAAATAAAGAAAAAGTGCCACACACAATAGTAGTGTTGGAAATTAAGGATTATCACTCATGACAGACGCAAATTTAGCACCGATTGAACACCCTGGAAGCTTCATTGCCGAGGAATTAGTTTATCGCGGATGGACACAGGCTGATTTGGCTTACATTCTTAATATGGACGCGACACAGTTAAATAGGCTTATCAAGGGACGGACAAATATTACATTGGACAATGCTATCGCTCTTGGCGATGCCTTTGGCATGTCTGCACAGTTTTTTATGAATCTACAAAATCAATATGATTTGAGAAAATCAAAAAGTTCTGATCCTAGCATTTCAAAACGTGCAAAACTATCTGTGTTCCCTATTAAAAAAATGATCGAAAGGGGATGGATTGAGGATACTGAAACTTCACTTCTTGATCTACAAATCATGCGCTTCTTTAATAAGGATAAAATAGAAGATATACCCTTTATCAATCCCGAAGTTTCTGTAATACCGCATGCTGCAAAAAAGACAGACTATGATGGCATGACGCCCATTCAATACGCTTGGTTATTTAGGGTAAGAAAAATAGCTGAAAATATGGAATGCCCTCTGTATTCAGAGGAAAAACTACGTGAAAACCTAAATACTATTAGGTCACATATGCTTGATACAGATGATTTCAAATATATTCCAAAGATACTAAATGATTGCGGAGTGAGGTTTGTACTGGTTGAATCCTTGCAGGGATCAAAAATTGATGGTGTGTGTCTATGGTTGGGAGGTCAGCCTGTAATTGGTATGACATTAAGACTAAATAGACCTGATAATTTTTGCTTTGTTCTTAGGCATGAGATTGAGCATGTTCTTAGAGGAGATGGCAAAGAAGAGACATTTTCGCCAGTCGATGAAAAAATTTGTGACGGCGATAACAGTGAAACAGATCTTCCTGATTGTGAAAAGATCGCAAACCATGAAGCATCAGAATTTTGTATTCCCAGCAATCTCTTGGATTCTTTTATTGAAAGAAAAAGTCCCTTCATTTCAGAAAGAGATGTTTTGAATTTTGCAGCCCGTGTTGAAATTAACCCTTCTGTGGTTGTTGGACAAATACAACGAAGAACGGAAAAATGGGGTTGGTTAAGAAAATACCACAAAAACATACATAAGAAACTTATGGATTGGGAACATAAAGATGGCTGGGGACACCCTGCACCAACAGGATTATAGGAGAAAATATAATGGCAAAATATAATGAACAAGTAATAAGTCTATGGGACGAGTGGATAGAGGAAACTGGAAAACAATCAGGTGACCCTGCCGATTTTGTTGAATGGGCAAGATTGTCTGGACGTTTATCTTTGCAGCCGCAAGATGTTTCAAAGTTACTGAGAAAACAGGTTACGCAAGCATTAAGGCAAGCCAAACGCTATGATGAGGAAGGTGGGTTTACTTATAGAGCAAAACAATCTGTTACACTGTTTGAAAATGGGCTTGCCACAAAGCATTACTTTGATACAGACACTGGCGGGACTAAAACCCTGAGACAAAAATCAGTTAAGGAGAGACGCGAAGCAATTTCACATGATGTTTATTGTGGATTTTGTGATGTAGAGCGTATGAATAAAGTATTTAAGGATGATCCTCAGTTAAGCTTCGTATTGGACTTTAGTGAAGACGTTGCTGAATTGAGAGCGGCAGATAAAATTA
>Ga0316207_10000706_pt1 | contig 48903 bp, 47 predicted proteins | sample 6weekpyrite_MG_FD_204943 | JGI IMG/M metagenome (GOLD analysis project Ga0316207, IMG submission 204943) | Microbial mat bacterial communities from mineral coupon in-situ incubated in ocean water Damariscotta River, Maine, United States -... | ecosystem: Environmental > Aquatic > Marine >... | reverse complement strand
ATAGTCAACTTTTTGTTCACAATATTTACAATAACGTTTTTTATATTTACGTTTTTCTGCCATTTTATTTCCTTTATCTTTTAAAATATTTTATATACTAAAACGGGATTTCATCCTCGTCTATATCTATCACTGGAATCTTAGGCTCTTGCTGCTGTTGCGGCTGAGCATATTGTTCTCGTGGCTCTCCATACCCTTGTTGTGGTTGCTGTGCTGGTGCCTGATTATAGTTTTGACCATAACTGTTAGCACCTTGTGCATTTTGTCCACTAGGATTATCGCCTTTTGAATCAAGCATCTGCATAGTATCAACTGTTACTTGATGCTTACTTCGCTTCTGTCCAGTTGTAGCATCATCCCATTGGTCTAAAACAAGACGACCTTCAACTAAAATTTTACTTCCCTTGCGTAAATATTGATTTGCAACCTCAGCTGAACGTCCAAAAAAAGTTATGTCTATAAACATTACTTCATCTTTCTGTTCACCAGCTGCTGTCTTAAACTTACGACTTGTTGCAATTGCTGTTTTTGCAATTGCTAAAGAGCTTTGTGTATATTTAAGCTCAATATCTCTCGCTAAGTGACCAACAAGTATTACTTTATTAAACATAGATTACTCCGCTGTTTTAGTTTCACTTTCAGTTGTTTCTGCTACCGGTGTTGCTTCTGGTGCTGGCGCTTCAGTTTTAACTGAACCTTTATTTAATGTTGCAGTTTTATTAACTAACTCATTCCAAGCTTTCACTTCACGTTTTGATTCATATTTAATTGTAATGAAACGTAGAATATCTTCATTAATTCTAAGTTGACGTTCAATTTCTGTAATTGAATCTGGACTAGCACTCAAATAACTAACATAGTAGTAACCACGTTTTTGCTTATCTATTTCATAAGCTAATTTACGGATTCCTATATCTTTATTAACAGCGATCTCTCCGCCTGTTATTATTACATAGTTTTTAACAGTTTCTATACCTGCTTTCATCTCTTCTTCAGTAAGTGTAGGTTTAATTACAAACATTAGTTCGTAGTTTTTCACATAGTCTCCTTATGGATTCTGCCCTATTTCAAGAGCAAGGATTTTTTAAACCGCGCATTTTACTATAAAAATGTTTGTAGTTTAATTAAAGATGAATAAAGTATCGCTTCCTTATCAATATTCGCACTTTTTAACTTCAATTCTGTCTGCATTAAATGTTTAATCATTCTCTCATACGCCTCTTTCTTAAAAAGTTTGCAAAGTGAAAAACGCTCCTGTTCTATTTGAGGAGGAAGCTTAAAGCCTAGTACTCCTTTAGAATCAGCAACTCCTGTCAATTTCACATGAGTGTTAAACAAGAAAAGTTGAATAACAAATGTACTCAATGATGTAATTATCTTCAAAGGCTCTTCACCACTTTCTAATAGTTTCTCTAAATTTTGAGTGTAATTTTTCTTCTGTAAGAGTTGCACAAGTAGAGTATCTAGCTTAACAGCAAAGTGAGCAAATACTAGTTCATCAACCTCCTTAACACTGATTGGACGCTCTAAAATTGCTAACTTATCTAACTCATTTAATGCTAGTTCAACATCACCTTCTTGTGAAGTCAGAAGATGATGAAGTGCATAACCATCAATCACAAGATTAATATTTTTTGCATGTTCTGCCAAAATTGTTCTTGCCTCTGCGAATGATGGTGGATATAACCTAACATTCTCAGCACCATTTTTTTTATTAAATGGAGTTTGAACAGATTTAGTATCTGCGCCATAAAAACCATAAAGAAAAAAGTTTGTATCACTTTTTTGTACAAGTTCAAGAAGAACTTTAATATCAGAAGCTGGAATTTTTTTTTCGCTTTTTATAATTAAAAGGCTTTTGTCCCCAAATAGGGAGTTTTGAGAAAGGTGTGCTTTTGCAACACCAAAGTCATACTCATTATGGTACATCTTCACAATCTCATCTGACATTGCAAGAACTGAGGATATTTGAGAGATATATTTATCAATAAAAAAGTGTCCACTCCCAAAAAATAGTAACGAACGTGGTAGATTAATATCTTTTAAATTTCGTAAAAAATCGCTTTTTTTCATGATGAAATTATATCAAAATTAATAAATATAAAAAAATATTATATTATTCTCAGGAAAAAAAGGTACACTTTTATTAATTATTTTCAACCATAAAGGATTACTTGGTATGAACACACTTACAAATTTAAGCATACGTGGTAAAATTTTTATCATTTTTATCATTCCTGTTTTAGCACTTGTTTATCAAATTAGCACTCAAACATATGATATGTCAAAAATGTCAAATGCACTTTCGAATCTATCTAAGGCGATAAATCTTTCATCAAACATAAGCGCATATGTTCATGAAACACAGAAAGAACGTGGCGCTACAGCTGTCTTTTTAGGATCAAATGGAACGAAGTTTTCTGATGTGTTAAGAAAACAGCGGATAGACACAAATAAAAAGAGGGCAGAATTAATTGAAGCTTTTAATGACTTTAATGAAAATGAATATAGTCAAAGATTTCAAAATGATTTAGAAGATTCAAAAAGATTCCTAAATAAACTTGATTCAATTCGTTCAAATGTTGATAGTTTAAATATTAAAAAAATGGATGCTATCAAGTACTATACAACAATGAACGGTCGCTTTATTGATACTATAGCTTCAGTCGCTGAACTAACAGAAAATGCACATGTTCTGAAAAACATTAACTCTTACGTAAACTTTTTATACTCTAAAGAGAGAGCTGGAATTGAACGTGCAGTTGGTGCTGCCATATTTGCATCGAACAAGTTTGCACCAGGGTCTAGAATTAAATTTAACTCTTTACTATCTGAACAAAAAAGTTTTTTAAAAAGCTTTGAAATACTATCAGATACTGAAGGTAAAAAGTTTTACGAAAGAACTGTAAGTGGTGAAGCTGTCAATGAGGTAAATAGAATGAGAGATATTTTACTAAGAGCAGATGAGGATTCAACAAACTTTGGTGTTGATGCGGGCTATTGGTTTAAAACAATTACAAAAAAGATAAATCTACTTAAAGAGGTTGAAGATAATCTAACAGTCTCAATGTTAAGTACTATAGATAGTGTTATAGAAAATCAATCAAGCAAACTAACTAGAATGTTATCTATTAATATTATTTTAATAACAGTTTCATTTCTACTTGGCTACTTTATTAGTACATTTATTACAAGTGCAATTAAAGAGATGATTGAAGCTGGAAACGATTTATCAAGTGGTGATGGAGATTTAACAAAACGTCTAAATGTTAGCTCAAAAGATGAGATAGGACAAGCTAGCCGTGAAGTAAATAATTTCATAAACAAAGTACAAGACACAGTTAGAGATGCTAAAAAAAGTAGTGAGGAGAACAGTACAATTTCAGCACAACTTGTTGGCAATGCAAAAGATATTGCAAGTAATGTATCGCATGAAACAGTTATTGTAAAAAAAGCTACACAAGATATGGTGCAGATGACTCATACCCTTAACCGTTCGGTTGATGAAGCACAAACTTCACATGAACAAGTTCAACAAGCAAATGAGAATTTAGAAAAAGCAAATAAAGAGATTATAGAACTAAGCCAAAGAATTGAGACTAGCGTTGAAGTTGAACAAGAACTAGCACAAAGACTAAATCAATTAAGTGCAGAAGCTACACAAGTAAAAGAGGTACTTACCGTAATTTCAGATATTGCTGAACAGACAAATCTACTTGCACTTAATGCTGCTATTGAAGCTGCTCGTGCTGGTGAACATGGTCGCGGTTTTGCTGTAGTTGCAGATGAAGTTAGAAAACTGGCTGAACGTACACAAAAATCATTAGGTGAAATTAATGCAACAATCAATGTTATTGTACAATCAATCTTAGATTCAAGTGCACAGATGAATGAAAACTCTGAGACTATTAAGCAACTTATGGATGTAAGTTCAAAAGTTGAAGATAATATTCAATCTTCAGTTACAGTAATGAACCAAACTCTTGATATTTCAACAAAAACAATGCAAGATACTAGAGAAATGGCAACTGAAACTGGGAAAATTTCTAAAGATATTGAAGAGATTAATACTCTTGCGACTACAAACTTAGAAAATATTAATCAAGTTGCTACTGCTTCTGAACATATGCAGACATTAACTGAGGGACTTAACTCTAAACTTGGTCTATTTAAAGTTTAAGTCAACAAACTCTCTCTAGTTTTTGATGAAAATTCAAATACTAGGGGCATAATTTTAACATCTTCTCCACTTACAATTTTCTCAACACTTGAAGATACCACCATAAAAGCATTTGCATGTGCAAGTGGTGAAACCATGCCAGGGGAGCGTTTTTGACTAACTTCAAACTCCTCTCCATCATAAAAACCAGCAATAATTGTATCTCGTCCAGCTCTAATCTTTAGTTCATTTTTAAGTTTTGCAATAATTGGCTTTCTATATATAGAAGATTTTCCACTAAGTCTAGATATTATTGCCTCACCAAAAATTTCAAAAATAAGTGATGCTGCCATTGGATTTCCAGGAAGATTTAATACATAACTATTTTCAATTTTACCAAACAGTGTAGGCTTACCAGGTTTAATATCAATCTTTTCAAAAAGAGGTTCAAAATCGAAATACTCAAACCCCTCTTTAGTAAAGTCAGCATCACCGACACTAACTCCACCAGATGTTACAATTAAATCGTGTCCAAGTGAATTTTTAATATGCTCTTTAATATCATCTAAATTATCTTTTGCGCTTCCTGTAAAAACACCAACAGCACCAAGTTCACTAGAACGCGCCAATATCGTTTGTGAATTTGAATTAAAAAGTTGATGTGCTTCAATACTCTCATAAGGCATTTTAAGCTCCTCTCCAGTAGCAAAAACAGCAACGCTTGGTTTTTTATAAACATCTATATAGGAGATACCCTGAGAAGCTAAAAGAGATGTTTGATATGCACTAAGAGTGGTACCGCGTTCAATAATGATACTACCTTTCTTTACATCTTCTCCACTTCTTCTAATGTGATTATTCATTTTAATATCAGAAGGTAGTCTAACACTACCGTCAATAACTTCAACATCTTCTATAGGAACTATTGCCTCAGTTCCACTTGGGATACAAGCACCTGTCATAATTTTTATAACAGAACCTTTTGCTAAAATTTCATTTGAGTTATCACCTGCAAAGATAGTTGCTACTACATCAACAACTCTATTTTCATCTTCACATTTAACCGCATAACCATCCATAGCAGAGTTATCATATGGAGGAAGATTAATACCTGCACTAACATCCTTAGATATTACACGCCCTTGCGCTAAATTAAGTGGCAAAATTTCAGTACTACAAGACCCTACATTCTCGAAAATTATATCAAGTGCTTTTTCTAAGCTGACACTCATTTTGCATCCTATTTTAAAATTTCGATATTATACACCTTTTAAAGTAAGGTTTTAAGGTCTGTAAGTTATGCAATTTTTATATGATGAACAAAGCGGTAATGAGACGATTGATTTAAAAGGTGAAAATTTTAACTATTTAATAAAAGTTAAACGTCATAAAGAGGATGATGAAATTGCACTTAGAAATAGGGTAGATTCTAATGAGTTATATATTTATACTTTAAAAAGTATAGAGCCAAGACGAGCTACACTTCTATTAAAAGAGAAAAAAAGATTACCAATTAAATCTGAAAAAAAAATCCATATCGGTTGGTGCGTAATTGATTCAAACAGCATAGAAAAAGTATTACCAATGCTAAATGAGATTGGTGTAGACACTCTAACATTCATCTACTGTGCTCGTTCTCAAAAAAATATAAAACTAAATTTAGAGCGCTTTAAAAGAGTGTTAAACAGTTCATCTATGCAGTGTGGTAGAAGTGAACCTATGCAAATGAGTATTAACAAAGATTTAGATAACTTTTTACAAGAGTATCCTGATACTGTTGTTATAGATTTTAGTATAGAAAAAGTGACTCAAGATACTAATAATGAAACTTTCTTAGTTGGTTGTGAAGGTGGATTTAGTGAAGATGAACGTAAAAGTTTTAGTAGGTTAAATCTTAAAAAGCTAGGTTTCAACTCACCAATGATTCTACGTTCAGAGAGTGCAGTTGTCTCTATAGCTTCTAAAATTCTGTTATGAATGTCATAGTTTTGCTTAATTAGTTTGCAAACTTATAATTAAAGATAAAGAGCCAAAACTAAAACACCATAACAATCCATCTATCGTCATAAAGTAAGATAACTTTATCAATGCTACTAAGTAATTGTAAAATATATTAATTTAAGAGAATTTCAGCTATAATTTTGCCTCAAATTAGATTGGCGCACAAATACGTTAATCACAAGGACATTTAAATGAAAAAAGATATTCACCCAAATTACGTAGATTGCGCTGTTTCATGTGCATGTGGAAATACTTTTACTACAAAAAGTATGAAAGATACACTTCGTGTTGATATTTGTGGCGCATGCCATCCATTCTATACAGGTTCAGAAAAAGTTGTTGATGCTGCTGGACGTATTGAGAAATTTAACAAGCGTTATAATTTAGATAAATAATTTCAAACCTTGTTAACTCTTGTACCTACTCCAATAGGAAACTTACAAGATATTAGCCAAAGAGCACTCTTTGCTCTTAAAAATGCGCAGATTCTTCTTTGTGAAGATACGCGTGTTGCTAAAAGACTACTTTTTTTACTAAAAGAGAAACAAAACTTAGAAACAGAAATAGATAGATTCATCTCCTTACATTCACACAACGAAAAAGAGTGGCTAAAAAATATTGAACCAGATTTTTTTCAACAAAATATTGTCTATATTAGTGATGCTGGGATGCCCTCCATTAGTGATCCTGGTGCACTTCTTGTTGAGTATTGCAAAGATAACAATATTGAGTATGATGTACTCCCCGGTGCTAACGCACTCTTAACAGCATTTGCAGCTAGTGGATTTATAGAAAATTCATTTGTATTTTTGGGATTTTTACCACACAAAGGCCATGATAGAGATGTAGCACTACAAGAAGCCCTTTACAATAGCTACACAACAATACTTTATGAATCACCTCATAGACTTCTAAAACTATTAGAGCAGCTAAATCAGATAGAGCCTAAAAGAGTTATTTTTTTAGCAAAAGAGCTTACAAAAATGCACCAAAAGTATTATAAAGATAGTGCAACAAACCTCTACAACTTACTCAAAAGTGAAAATATTAAAGGTGAATGGGTCGTTGTAATAGAGGCTACTACATCAAGTAAATTAACAATAACACAAGAAGATATTTTGGCATTAAAACTTCCTAAAAAACAGTCTGCAAAACTTATATCTCGACTTACTGGAGAGAGTACAAAAGATTGTTATGATAGGCTAATTAACCAATAAGTGTTTTTTAGGTAAAATCGCGCATGATTATATATGGAAAACAGACAGTATTACATTTTTTAGAGCGTCACCCAAAAAGAATTAAACGTTTTATCTTTTCTAAAGAGATAGATAAAAAACTTTTCACGAAAATTAGTAAACTAAATGTTGCTATTGAACGACGTGATGAAAAAGGTGCTCAAGGGTTAGCAAAAGGTGGAAACCACCAAGGCTTTTTAGCAGAAATTGATGAACTTCAATTTGCAGACCTAAATGATTTAAAAAACAAAGAGTTTATCCTTTTACTCTCATCACTTAATGATATGGGCAATATCGGTGCACTAATAAGAACTGCTTTAGCTCTTGGTGTTGATGGAATAGTTATTGGTGGTATTAAAGATTTAAAAACAGAAACACTAGCTAGAAGTAGCAGTGGAGCACTTTTTGATATACCAATTGTACATCAACATAACCTATTGGATGCAATGAATGAGTTAAAACAGAGCGGTTTCAAGCTTTATGGTGCAACACTTAATGGAGACGATATAAAAGATTTATCTACTAATGGTAAAAGAGCCCTAATACTTGGAAGTGAGGGTGAAGGTTTAACAAAAAGAGTCATATCAGCTTTAGACTATCAAGTAACAATACCAATGGCAAATGAGTTTAATTCATTAAACGTTAATGCCGCTGGTGCAATCTTAATCCAGAGGATGCGTTAATGACAGAAGCACTTAAAATATTAGAAGAGTTAGGTTCAAAGGCTATTAAAGAGCAGACTAGAATTTCAGAAGTTGCAATTAGCGCAATTATTAACAAAGAGTTTGACAAACTTCACCGTGTTCAGCTTCATGGTTTTATTAATATTTTAGAAAATCAATACGATATAAACCTAAATGGATTACTTGATGAGTATGATTCTTATCAAAAAGAGCATGCAAATAAAGAGCAGAAACTTTTTATGCACATTCCGCAAGAGAAAAAACCTGTAAAAGGATTACGTTTAATTTTTGCATTAATCTTAATCGTTGCTGTAGTTGTTGCAACTTACTTCATACTAGAGAGAAAGAGTGAAACACAAATTAGTGTCTCAGAACAACACTCTCAATCAACAGAAGCTATACAAAAAGCAAAAGAGCATCTAGATTTAACTCCTATTGCATCTATAGAAAAGAGCAAGTTAGTAGATGATTCTAATAAGACAACAGAACTAGAAATTACACAAATTATTACAACTCAAGATGATGAGAGTGAAATACAAAAAGCATTAACAATAGAACCGAAGGTACCAATTTGGGCTGGTATGGTCAATTTAGACACTCATGGCAGAATGCAAAAGACAATAAGCGATAAGCTAGATCTTAACACATCTAAAAATTGGTTGATAGTTTTGGGTCATGGTAGAGTAAATATTCACACCAATAATGACACTTTAAAGTTTGACACAGCAGATATGTTACGATTTTCATATATAAATGGTGTAATTGAAGAGATAACTCGTGAAAAATTTAAAGAGTTAAACCTAGGACGAGATTGGTAAAGTTACTTTTTTTCACTCTTTTACTTGCAGTATCTCTTCACTCTGATCAGAGTGTCCTAGAGCGCGTTAGTGCGCTTATGGAACCCAAAGACCTTAAGGCGCACAAAAATTTAATTGATATAGTTTTTAAAAATAAAAATAAATTTTTACGTAATGGCAGAATAGATTCAGTAAAAGTTGCATCAACACTAAAAGAAAATGGTCTACTAAACCTATTTTTTGGAAGACCAACTAAGATTTATTTAGATTTTAAAACAGGTGGGAATGGACTTTTTTTTACAAAACTAATAAATGATGCTCTGCGTTCACTGGGATACTATAGATATTTAAATCTTAGAGCATCATCTAATGAAGATAGTTTTGAGCGATCAATTCTTATTAACTCAGAATATGCACCAGATCCAGTGATTCTCTCAAAAGTACTAGAAAAAATTGGATGCACGATTGTAAACATAAGTAGAGAAGATAAAGCGCACTGGAGATATGAAATTGATATAACCAATGCAAAACTTGATGTCCCAAGTATCAATAATTCAGAGAAATTAAAACTAAGGCAGAGTAGAAATGATTATTGGTTACGCCTAAATAGTGTTAAAAAAATTCAACTACAAAGTATCCAAGGTAATAATTGGTACCCATATGTTGCATTTTACGATAAACATCTTCACCTTCTGAAAATATTTAAAAAAGATGAGCGTACGAAAAAAATAACTTTTGCATTGCCAAAAGATACAGTTTATATTAAAATTTCAGACATTTATCAACTGGCCAATTTACGTAAAGGTCTAAACGTAATAACTCAAGGAAAAAACAACTAAAGGATATAAACATGTTTGATGAATTTAACTTTGTAAAAATGGATCGTCTTCCTAAATATGTTTTTGCAGCAGTAAATGAAATTAAAATGCAAGAAAGACGTGCAGGAATGGACGTCATTGATTTTAGTATGGGAAACCCTGATGGCCCTGCTCCAAAACATATTAGAGATAAACTTGTGGAAGCCACAAAAAAACCTAAAACTCATGGCTACTCTGTAAGTAAAGGAATTTATAAACTTCGTCTTGCAATTACAAAATGGTATGCAAGGCGTTACGAAGTTGATTTAGACCCAGAGACTGAGGCGGTTGCTACAATGGGTTCAAAAGAGGGTTATTCACATCTTATCCAAGCTATTGTAAACCCTGGTGATGTTGCTATTGTTCCAGATCCTACCTACCCTATTCACTCTTATGCTTTTGTTTTAGCTGGTGGAAATGTTGTAAATATGGGAATGCGATATAATGACAAATTTGAGTTAGATGAAGATCACTTTTTTGAGACACTTCAACACACATTTACGCAAAATGTTCCACGCCCAAAATATGTTGTAGTAAATTTCCCTCATAATCCCTCAACTGTAACTGTAACTCTTGACTTTTATGAACGCCTTGTGGCAATGGCAAAAAAAGAGCGTTTTTATATAATTAGCGACATCGCATACGCTGACATTACTTTTGATGGTTACAAGACTCCATCTATTTTACAAGTTGAGGGTGCAAAAGATGTAGCTGTTGAGAGTTTTACACTTTCAAAAAGTTATAACATGGCTGGTTGGAGAGTTGGCTTCATTGTTGGAAATAAAAAACTAGTTGGTGCTCTTATAAAAATAAAAAGCTGGGTAGATTATGGAATGTTCACGCCAATCCAGATTGCAGCGACAATTGCACTAGATGGCCCACAAGATTGTGTTCAAGATGTTATAACTAAATATGAAAAACGCCGTAATGTTATGGTTCAAGCCTTTGGAAGAGCTGGCTGGCATCTCAATAAGCCAACCTCAACAATGTTCATTTGGGCTAAAATTCCTGATTCAGTTGCACATCTTGGAAGTTTAGAGTTTAGTAAACTGCTACTTATTGAAGCACAAGTTGCAGTAAGCCCTGGAATTGGCTTTGGAGAGTATGGCGAGGGTTATGTAAGAATAGCTCTAATAGAAAATGAAAAAAGAATCAGACAAGCGGCAAAAAATATAAAAATCTTTTTACAAAAGTATAGTAAGGACAATAAATAATGGTTAAAGTTGCAGTAGTTGGTGTTGGCACAGTAGGTCAAAGCGTAATTAAAATTTTACAAGAGAATCAAGATATTATAAGCGCTAGAGCTGGTGATGAAATCAAAGTTACAAAAGGCGTTGTGCGTTCATTAGATAAAAAACGTGATGTTACAGTAGAACTTACAGACAATGTTGATGATGTATTAAATGATGATAGTATTGATATTGTAGTAGAGCTTATGGGTGGAGTTGATGAGCCATTTGTTGTAGTTAAAAAAGCACTTCAAAATGCTAAAGCAGTAGTAACAGCGAATAAAGCACTTCTAGCATACCATAGGTATGAACTCCAAGAGTTAGCTGGAACTAATGCTTTTGAATTTGAAGCTAGTGTTGCAGGTGGTATTCCAATTATCTCCTCTCTTCGTGAAGGGCTTAGCGCAAATCACATCGTCTCTATCAAGGGTATCTTAAACGGAACTTGTAACTACATGATGACAAAAATGATGGATGAGGGTGTAGCATATGAATCTATCTTACAAGAATCACAAGATTTAGGTTACGCTGAGGCAGATCCAACTTTTGACGTAGGTGGATTTGATGCAGCTCATAAGTTACTAATTTTAGCAAGTATCGCTTATGGAATTGATGCTAAACCTGAAGATATTTTAATAGAAGGTATAGAAAACGTAACTCAAGAAGATATAGCATTTGCTAAAGAGTTTGGTTACGCAATTAAACTATTAGGACTCGCATCAAGAAATGGCGATGAAGTTCAACTTAGAATTCACCCAGCACTTATTAAAAAATCTGAAATGATTGCAAAAGTTGATGGTGTTATGAACGCTGTTAGTGTTGTTGGTGATATGGTTGGAGAGACTCTATACTATGGTGCTGGTGCTGGTGGAGATGCTACAGCTAGCGCAGTTGTTGCAAATATAATTGATATTGTACGTTCAGATAAACGCTCACCGATGCTAGGATTTACACGTCCAATGGAGGGTACAACACTAAAACTAGCTCCAAAAGATGCAATTGTTAGTAAGTACTACCTAAGACTTAGAGTAAAAGATCGCTCAGGTGTCCTAGCAAATGTTGCAGAAATTTTAGGTGAAAACAGTATTTCAGTAGAAACTGTACTACAAAAACCACTAAGTGATGGTGAAGCTAATCTACTTCTTTCAACACATGAAGCTGAAGAGAAAAACATCATCTCTGCAATTGCTAAGCTAAGTTCAAGTGACTATATAAACTCTAAGCCAGTTATGATTCGCATTGATTCATAAGTTTTTAAACTATTCTTATAATATTTAACTATATTATAGGAATTCCATCCAATATACTCTTAATTTGCCTCTGTTTTTCAACTGCATTTTCTAGATTTAAAACAACAATATTAAGATTCTTATGTCGTTCATCATCAGTTTCTTGATCATCAGATGCTATTTTGTAAGCATCATTTACCAACTTATCTAACTGCTTTATTTCATCAAATAAACCTTTGATTCTATTTTCTAAATTTCCAACATTTAAACCTTTAATACGTTCTATAAGTTCCTTTGTAATTACAACTAATCCAGTATACTTATCTTTTGCATCACCTAAAACCCACCCAATATTAATGTCTGGGCGTATATGTTCATTTGGTTTCATTTTATATATAACACCAAAATTTTTAGCTACATCAAGAACCTCAAAAAGAGTGTGGTAAGCAAAATCTGAACGATGATCATAATCTTTACGCCAATAGGCAAATATACCCATTGCCAAAGCTGAGCTCTCTAGCTCAGTAGCTCCCGCCCATTGAGCTAATTTCATCATTCTAACAGTTGTCATAGATTGACCTGCCCATATAGGTAATTTTAATTGTCTAGCTAGTACAGTACTTGGAGCATCTTCATCTCGTGATGCTGTAGTTAGTCCCATTCCTCTAGCCCGTTTTTTATCAGCTGATGAGCCATCACTCATTGAAACAGACGCTGTTCTTTCTCCATTACCATCAACTGCCGTAGTTACCATTGTTTCATCACGTGTTTCAACTGGAAGTAATCCCTCACCTTCGGTCTTAGGGTTCCATCCTTGATGTCTTCCAAAATACTCCATTAAATCATGAAGTAGTATAATTTTATCTTTTAATGTGTAATTTAGCGGTTTTTGCAAGACATCCAATTGGTTATCTGGAACATTGTGAGCAATATTTTGATTATTGTCATTATCCGCTGTAGTTTTATGGTATCGTTGATAGTGTCCTAATTTAGTACGTTGCCCTCCAATATTATCTTCAGTCCATCTATGATTCTGATCAAAAGTACCCTTAGCAATGGAAAGCCCCTCAGTCAACTCTTTAAGAATATTTTGTTGTTTGTTATGATTAACTAACCCCTCTTCTTCTAAATTATGTATTTTGAAAAATAATTTTCCTAATAGCCCATTTAGTACAGTGTTCAATGGATTATTTTCATATATACTATTGGCTAACTCTTTTTCAACATGTCTCATCGGTTTTGCTTCAACCCAGCCCAATAGACCTCTAGCTAAATCATAAAGATTTGCATAAGCTCTATTTTGCTGTTTACGTCCAAAGTCTGGATGTGACTTTTGTGAAGCAGAAGCTTGTCCAGGTGCATTTTCAATCCATTTTGATAGCTGTCTCTTTACTTTCACAGTGTTTTGTCCTAAAGCGCCCAATAATGCATTATCATTAATAACATCTACATTATTCACTATATTTTGATAAACACCATTTACAGTAGTATCTAAGTCAAGCCCTGCAACAATCTCTGTATTATTTAAAACTAATTTTCGCTGAATTGTTTTGGCATTTGCATCTACACTTGATAATCCACTACTCTCTTCAGAAAAAGAGCTTAACTGTAGCGCTTTACTACCCATTACATCTGCTTCTCTTTCAAGACTTTTATCATCATTAATTTTCACAGAGCCATGCATTTGAGTCGTCTCTTTAACTCGTCCCTGTTTTTGTTGAACAACATGCCAAGCCTCATGAGGTAAATGCTTCTCTTGTCCTGAACCTAAATGAATATCACTACCTTGTGCATAAGCATGAGCGCTAAGTTGAGCTGGTTTATCAGAATTATGATGAACATTAACGTCATCCATAGAGTAACCAGATAGAGTCTCTATTCCTGACTTTAAACCATCAGGTAAACCTGTACTATTTTCCTTTTTTTGAACTATTTGATATTGGCTCTCATTTGTAACAGAGTGTAATTGAGTAGCATCAATAACTCTTTGACTACTATTAGACAACTCTTGAAAACTTTTTAACTGCTTTACCCTAATACTACTATTTGCCAAGTCATTAAGCTTCATCTGAGCAGTTGCTTCAGGTCTATTATCTTGAAATTTTGAAATACTCTCAGTATTCATCTTCATTTGAGAGACTATATTTTCATCAGTTTTACTTCTATTTTTTTGTACTTTGTCTGCATATATGCTCATATAGTTACCTGCTTAAATATTTTATATATTTTATATAAAACTAACTTAATTATAATAATATAATGATATATTGAATTAAATATTTTTTACTTGCTAAAAAAGATATATGTTTGTACAATTTCTACATGAAAATATTAATCACAGGAGCAAGTAGTGGAATAGGTCGTTCGCTTGCTCTTTTTTATGCAAAAAAAGGTGTACATCTTATTTTACTTGCCCGACGTAAAAACCTTTTAGATGAGCTAGAACTTGAAGTATCAAAAAAAGGTGCCTCAGCACAAACTTTTGAAATTGACTTAAGTAACCTTAATTTAGTTCAAGATATAGCTACAACATTAGATGCTCCTGATTTAATAATTTTAAATGCTGGAATATCTTTAGGACACAACTCTAAATTTAGTAGCTTAAAAGAGTTCAAAAACTTAATTGATGTAAACTTTTTATCTACTCATGCACTACTTGAGCCATTAATCCCAAAGCTTAAAACTAATAGTAAAATAGTTTTCATCTCATCACTTGCCTCAATTTTTTCAATGCCAAGTTCTATAGCATATAGTAGTTCAAAACGTGCTATTAACGCCTATGCACAAGGTCTGCGTCACTATTTAAAGCCTAAAGGTATTTATGTCATAAACATATTACCTGGATTTATTGATACAGATATGACACAAAAAAATAACTTTTCAATGCCATTTTTTATGGATTTAGAAAATGGAACGAGTAGAATCGTAAAGGCAATAGATAAAAATAGGGCATGTAACCCATTTCCCATGAGGTTTTATATATTTATTCGGTTACTTACATTTCTTCCACATTTTTTAAGAGATAGAATTGTATTATCTCTCAACAAAAGTAAGGGGATTATGTAGTGGAAACAATTGACAGTGTCTGTACGTATTGCGGTACAGGTTGTGAAGTTAGTGCAGATGTAGAAGATAATAAAATTATTGCAATGAACTCAAAAAAAGAGGCAAAAGTTAGTCGTGGTCGTCTTTGTGTTAAAGGTAAGCATGGGTATGATTTTTTAACTCACTCAAATAAGATTACACAAAGTCGTATTAGAAAATCTCTGATTAAACAACATAGTGTACTACTAAATGAAAATTTTGGCTCTCGTTTAGATGAGCTTAAAGAGTTTAATGAAGACTATTATGAATCACCATATGATTTATCATACGATATTGCAGCAGAACTTATCAACCATGTTACAACACGTTATGGTCAAGAGAGTTTTGCTTCCCTTGGTGGAGCAAGGACTAGTTGTGAGAGTAGCTATATTTTTCAAAGATTCACAAGAACAGTAGTAGGTTCTCCACACGTTGATAACTGCGCTCGTGTTTGTCACTCTCCTAGCCTTAAGGGTATGCGCAAAACCATTGGTGAGGGAGCTGCTACAAATCCATTCGATGATATATTTGAGACTGAATGTATTGTAGTAATGGGTAGCAATACAACTGAAGCACACCCAATTGTCTCTGACAGAATGTTAAAAGTTGCAAAAAATGGTATTCCTATCATTACCATTGATGTAAGAGAAATTCCACTAAGCAAGCATGGAAAACTTCACCTAAGCATTCCATTTGAAGCAAATTTAATGGTTCTAAATATGATGGCATGGGTTATTTTAGAAGAGAACCTTTACAATAAAGAGTTTTTAGAAGAGCGAACTGTAGGATTTGAGGAGTTTAAGCTCTCAATTTTAAATGACGAATACGCAAACCCTGACTTTTTCAAAAAGATAAAAGGGTATGAGCACTTAAGTGAAAAGATACGACTAGCTGCTCGTACTTATGCTACAAAAAAGTCTATGTTTTTTTGGGGTCTTGGAATTACTGAGCACTTAGATGGAAGTTACGCTGTAATGGCTATAACACACCTAGCGCTTCTTACTGGAAATATTGGTAAAAGTGGAGCAGCACTTATGCCACTTCGTGGTCAAAACAACGTTCAAGGTACATGTGACATGGGAATGTTACCTTACTATAACCCAGATTATACGCCTCCTAAAAAAGTTGGTCTTATGACACCAGACTTAGTAGATGAGATGATTACAGGCAATATTAAAGCACTTTACAACATGGGTGAAGATTTAGCTCACATCCACCCAAATCAAGAAAAGATGCAACGTGCACTTGATAATTTAGAACTCATAATTGTAAATGAGATTATGGAAAATGAGATTACTGGTTATGCAGACATAATTTTTGGTGTAAAGAGTGCTTATGAGAAGACTGGAATCTACATTAATGCAGAAAGACGTCTACACCTTTCTCAGCCATTGGTAGAATCCCCTCTTCCTGATGATTGGCAAGTTTTATGCGAAATTGGAAATCGTCTTGGAGGTGAGTTAAACTTTGAGACGTCAAAAGATGTTTGGGAAGATGTTAGACATGATGCACCAAATAGATTTAGTGGTGCAAGTTATGAGAAATTAGAAAATAACCGTCTCTCTGGCATGCAGTGGCCTATTAAAGAGGAAGGTACTCCAATTCTTCACACAGAAGATTTTAGAACAAAAGATGGGTTAGGACGTTTTTCTTACAATAGTTACAAGCTCCGTGGTCAAATTGAAGAGTTAATAAATGCAGGCGAGCATGACGGTTTCTACCTAACTACTGGACGTACAATTTCTCAATACAATAATTCAGCACAAACAAAGACAGTTGAAAAGCTTAATAAAAGCTATAGCGAAGATATATTACTTGTAAATGAAGAAGATGCTAAAAAGTTTACATCTACTCACCTTATTTTAAAAAGTGATTATGGAGAAAGTTCACCACTAAAATTCAAAGCGAGTAAAAGAATAGAAAAAGGGACACTATTTAGTACATTCCACTTTGCAAAAAGTAAAATAAACTTTCTTTTTGGCGATGAGCATGATGAACTTATAAAAACTGCAAGATTTAAGTCAGTTAAAGTCTATGCACATGAGCAGGGCTAAAGGTAATATTGCAGAAGATAAAGCTGTAACTATTTTAGAATCTTTAGGCTTTACAATAAAAAGTAGAAATTTTTATAGCAGGTTCGGGGAGTTAGACATCATCGCCCAAAAAGATGGCGTCACCCATTTCATTGAAGTAAAAAGTTCAATTAACTATGAACCACTTGAAAATATTACACCAACAAAAATAAGACGTCTACTTAAAACAATAGATTACTACATTTTAAAAAATAGTATCACATCAGCATGGCAGTTAGATGCTTTTGTTTTTAGAGGTGAAGAGTATGAGATTATTGAGAATATAACTCTATTTTAAATTTATTGAGATATATCCACAAACTTAGCATCTGTTAGATTCTTTAAATCATTTGGATTTAGTTCAATCTCTAGTCCTCTTCGTCCAGCACTTATATAAATTGTTGATAAATTTTCAGCAGAAGAGTCTATCACTGTTTTAACTCTTCTCTTTTGACCAAGTGGACTAACTCCACCTAAAATATAACCAGTGGAACGCTCTACCTCTAATGAATCAGCCATACTAGCTTTTTTAGCTCCAATACTCTTTGCTACAAGTTTCATACTTAACATTGAAGATACAGGAATGACAGCTACAATATGTGAGTTATTATCAACTTTTACAACAAGTGTTTTAAATACTCTACTCTCCTCTACACCCATTTTATTTGCTACTTCTAATCCATAAGATTGAGCCTGTGGATTATGAATATATTCATGTAATTTATAGTCTACTTTTTCTTTTTTTAAAACATTGATGGCAGGTGTCATCTACGTATGTACTCCTATTTTAAAAAGATATATCCAATCATCTCATAAGATATTATATCTATCTTCTCAATGTAGTATAAAATCCTTGAGAATAATCTATTTAATAACAATATTTCTGCCATTTGCCTTGGCTTTATATAATTTATCATCAGCAATTTTTACAGTTTCATAAATATCTTCACCTTCTTTATTTAATGAAACACCAAAACTACAAGTCAAAGACTCAATATCTTTAAATTTATAATTTTCAATCATCAGCCTTAATTGTTCAGCAACAAAATATAGACTATCAATTGATTTAGTTGATGTTATTACTAAAAACTCTTCACCACCCCATCTAATTAATTTATCGTTATGTCTAATGTGTTTAGTCACAACTTCAACTACCGATTTTAATACATCATCTCCTACTTTATGACCATAAGTATCATTAATATTTTTGAAGTAATCTATATCAAAAAAGATAACTCCTGTTTTTAAATCGTTATTCATGTTATCCTCTATCAAATGGCTGATATTTGTCTTAAAATAAGCTCTATTGTATGAACCAGTTAGCTCATCATGAATTACTTGATTTTTTAATTGTAATTTTTCAACCATACTATCACTAATATCGCTAAAATTTACTACATAATTATCTTTATCATAGCTATTAATAGAGACTATAAACGCATAGTTTATTGAATGACTGTCAGCCATTGATACAACTCTTTGCCTTCCTGAGAGATTTAATATACTGTCAATCCAAGTACTCTCCCCAGTTTTTATGTCAGATGATGTAAAAAAACCATCACTCCTATTGAATCTATTACAGATACAACTATAATCTTCATTAAAATCTTCTATATTGTTGTATTCAAAAAAGTCAAAGAATTTTTTATTTGCAAAATTCAATTTATTGCCATCTGTTAATATCACTATGGAATCTTGAATATCAATAAACTTTTTTAATTTATCAAATATCTCTTTTTTGGAAGTTATATCGCTTATAATTCCTTCTAAAATTTCATTATTATCTCCATCAATAATTTTTTGACCATGTTCATGTACCCAAACAATATCATTATTTGAATTTACTAGACGATAATCTAGTTCATATGTACTATTATTATTAATAGCTTCACGAATAGTATCAGCAATCATTTTTCTATCATCTTTATAAATGATACTATTAAATGTTCTTATTTTATTTAAAATAAAATCATCAATTTCGTAACCTGTTAAATTATAAATAGCATGATTTAGATAAAGCATTGTCCAAGATTCATCTATCTCACATCTATAAACAACACTAGGTATGTATTCCAAAATTCCTTCAAGCTCATTTTTTAATCTTTCTAGTTCTATCTCATAAATAACCATATCAGTTATATCATGAACAGTTCCTATACTCTTAATTACATTATTGTTATTATCAAATTGGTGATATGCGCTTTCATTTACATATCTGATAATTCCATCTTTTCTGACTATTCTATGACGTATTTGATAATCACTCTTTTGCTCAATAGAGTTTTGATATGCCTCATTTACTTTATATATGTCCTCTGGATGTATAAATGATAAAAAAGCTTCATATGTTGCCTTTAAAGATTGTGGTTGAACTCCAAATATAATGTAAACTTCATCACTCCAAATTAAACTATTAGTTTTTACATCTAATTCCCATGAGCCAAGATGTGCTATATGTTGAACTTTTTCAAGCATTTTATTTTTCTTATCTACAATAAGACTGTGCTCTTTTTCTATTGAAATATCTCTAACTAATGCATGTACAACATTCTTTCCATTAAGATTAATTAATGTTAAAGATACACTTGCCCAAAAAATTTCACCATCAGATCTTTTATGAAGCCATTCAAATCTATTGACTCCATTTTCTATACAGATATTTAACATTTCATCTGATTTTTTTAATGAATCTATCCCATCATACTGAAGTCTGGGGGATATGTCAGATGGATGAATATTTAACATTTTATCTTTTGATACAAATTTAAATAAATCCAATGCTGATTTATTTATATCAATAATTTTCTTATCATGAAGGAGTAATACCGCATCAGATGTATCATAAAATAACTTTTCAAATGTATCTTTTTGCTCTTTTAAAGATTGAGTCCTATCATTAACTAATTTTTCTAATTTAATTTGAGCTTCAAGCCTTTTTCCTCTATTGACCAAAAGAATGATAATAATGAATAATAAAAACAGAATAATTGATGTTGCAATTAATATAATTGATTTATGTTCTTGATAAAAACCAATTGGTTTATGTATGATAGTCGAATTTTCAGGAAGCAATGACAAATCTATATTATGTTTGTCCAATACATGATAATCAAAAACAAATCTATTCGCACTCTCTTTTAATATTGGAATATCAGATGCTTTTTCCCCATTTAATATGCGATTGGCTATTTCTGACATTGCTTTAGCTTGATAATATCCACCAATAACATTACCACCTACAACACCCTCCACTAAATTAAATTCTAAAAGGCAAAAAACTGGGTTCTTAGAACTATCTGATATTAATTTTCCTACCTTTTCATATGTAAAATATTTTTCTTCCTTATCTTTAAAATAGACACCTAAAAGTACCAAAGTACCTTTATTTAAGTTAGCTATTTTTGTAGTTAACTCTTCCATGGATAAATTTGCAGAGTATTCTATTTCTACATTTGAAGTAAAATCTTTCAGTTGCATTTTTATTGTCTTATCCCAAGCACGTCCAGTGTTAAGATAGTCATTTATTACAAAAATCTTCTTTGTATTTGGGTATAGCTTTAAAGCTAACTCTAGTGTAGATTTGGCATCGAAAAATTCAGCTACTCCTGTAAAGTTTTCATATCCATCTAAATCACTCTCTTTAAAGAAATTAACACCACTAAATGAAACCGGAACATTACCAAATATTTCGTCACGATTTTCTCTTAAAAAATCAAATGCATTATTGTCAGTTGCTAAAATAAGCTCAATTTTTAAATTTTTGTATTTAGTAATATATAATTGTTTTAACTTTTTTAAATAATCATTATTATAGATTCTTTTAGTATCCATGTTTTCATGGTGCATAATGTAGTTGTTTTTATTTGGTTCTAGTGTATCGTATATAGCTTCGTTCATATTTTTAACCCAACTCATTGATTCATTATATGAATGTAAAACTAAAATATGCTTTGGTTTATTAATATTTGAATGTAGAACTGACAAAAATATAAAAACTAAAAAAAGTACCTTTTGCATTTAAATCCAATCAATTTATATTAACCATTCAATGCTAGCATAATGGTACTTTTATTTGAGTATTAGGTTAGTTTACCTAAAACTGAAAGAGAATGAGTTATATATTTTACTAATATGTATCAAATATTAAGAATATGAATAAAGTATTTATTATATATAACTTCTTTATGCTAGTATATATCACCAAATTAATTTGCAATATATTGGATTAATTATGAATATTCTATTAGTAAGTAATAACTCTGAATCAAAACAAACCGCTCAAAACCTTATCAGTGCGAAAGATGATTGGAATCTTATTGAACCAATTGATATTGAAGATGGATTAAATAAATATAAATCAAACCATATAGATATTTTAATTATCGACTTGGAATGTGACGAAAGTGAATATTTCATAAATAAAATAACTGCTATTCATCCAAAACAAAAGACAATATCTTTTAGTAAAGAAATAGATTGTATAGATAAAAAGGGTTGTAAATTTTGTATAGTAAATTATGACAGAAAAAGAATGATAAAACCATTTTCAGAAATAGACCTATTAAATGTTATTAATCTATTTGGAACAAATAAATGTAGCCATCAAAATACACTAGAAGACATCAGTCAAGTAATGTCATATGTATTAAAAAAGTTTGGAAATTGTGAATACAATATTCAAACAAAATTAATAACTCTAAGTGATAATCATTCTTTCTACAATATAAAAACCTTATCAGAAGTGACTAATATACTAAATGATTATAATACCAAATACAAAGTTATAGATGATATGTCTATTCAGATATTATAATTCACCAATTTTCTCCTAGTTAAAAAGTTTAAGTTTTAGATGACCCGGTTTAGTGGTTTAACATAGAAGTGGCGGCCATTATAAAATTAATAATTTGCTATTATTTCATAATATTAAAGGATACAAATGAAACTTATAACATCTGTTTTACTGTTCACATTATCTATTGCTTTTGCTCAAAATTACTATTATAGTTTTGGTAAAAAAAATGAATTACAGGCGCAAAAAAGTGTACGAGAGACTAAAGAGTTTGGTACAATACACTACTTTTCAAAGACTAATGGTCAAACAGTAGGATTGATGGACACCTTGATTGTATCTTTTAAAAAAGGTGTAGATACTCAAACTGTTATAAATGAATATAACCTTACAAAAGTTGAATCTCTTGGTGCAGGTATGATTTTACTCAAAGCTAAAAACTCAACAGATGTTTTAGATGCTTGCGCGAAGCTATTTGAAAATGGTAGCGTAAATTTTGCTGAACCAAATTTTATACGTAAAATGCCAAAGCGTGCTACTGTAGCTGATCCACTCTATGCAAAAGCTTGGCACCTACACAATACTTCTACAACCACAGGTGCACATATAAATGTTGAGACTGCTTGGAATACTACAAAAGGTAGTGGTGTTAAAATTGCAATTTTTGATGACGCTGTTGATAGTGCACATGAAGATTTCAACCTAGAGGCTCAATACAATGCAGTTACACAATCTAGCGACTCTTCACCAGATAAAAGTGATGATGCTCATGGAACTTTTGTTGCTGGACTTGCACTTGCAAAAGAGAATAGTCTTGGATCTACTGGTGTAGCACCAGAAGCGGCACTACTTGCTATAAAAGGTGCGGTAGGTTTAACCTCAACAGACGCTTCAACAATTAGAGCATTTGAGTGGGCAAAAACTAAAGGTGCTGATGTTATGAACAATAGTTGGGGTGGTTACAACATCACCCAAGCTGTAAAAACTGCCATAGAAGATGCAGCAAATAATGGACGTAATGGTAAAGGTATGGTCATCGTCTTTGGTCACGGCAATGACAAATGTAATGATAATGATTCTATTTGCTATAAAGATGGTGATACAACAACTATAGGTCTAGGGCAACTCTCTAATGATGAATCATCACTAGAGCTTGTAATTGCAGTAGGCGCTACTAATCATGATAACAAGCGTGCCTCATACAGTAACTATGGGAAATACTTAGATTTATCTGCTCCTGGTGGAGATGGAGACAGTATTTTTGAAAATATTGTAGGAATGGTTTCAACAGATATTTCAGGAGATTTAGGCTGGTCAAAAACAGAGTATTTAAACATTTTTGGTGAGACTATTACAGGTGATTCTAACCCAAACTATATCTCAGAAGACCCTTTTCAGGTAGGTACATCATATTCATCACCTGTAGTAGCTGGTGTAGCAGCACTCGTAATAGCTGCAAACCCAAATCTAACAAGAGCACAAATATTTGACATTTTACAAACAACTGCAGATAAAGTTGGTGGATACACCTACACTAATGGTAGAAGCAGTGAGTTAGGTTATGGAAAAGTAAATGCTGGTGCTGCTGTTGCACGTGCTGTTGAACTTAAAAGTAATGCTACATCAACATTTGACTATGGTTTTAATACTCTTTCAACGGGCTGGCATCTTCTTGGAGCAGTTGATAGCTTAGGTAATATTAAATCTCAATACTCACTACAAAGTGTCTACACATATACGAATGGTAAATGGAATTTAAACCCAACATCTATCTCAAAAGGTATAGGGTTTTGGATAAGTAAATGATAAGTTTACTTAAAGGATTATTTAAATAAGACAGTGATATAATAATCATAAGTATATAAAAGAAATTTTAATTACTTTAGGATTATAAAATGAAAACTTTAACCTTATTATGGCTTTTAGCTTCAACGCTAACCGCTGGTAATGGGGCTCTTATCTATAAATCAAAATGTATGGCGTGTCATGGTAAATTTGCACAACTAAAAGCGCTAGGAAAAGGTAGTGGGATAGCAGGTTGGGCGAAAAATAAACTGGTAACAATTTTAAAAGAATATAAAGATGGAACACGTGATTCAGATGGTATGGGAGCTCTTATGAGTGGACAAATGAAACGTTTTTCAAATCGCGATATTGACGCGGTTTCTGACTACCTAGCAAATATTAAATAATTTAGAAATCCGCTTTTTTGCGGATTTTGACTAGCAAACAAATACTACTTTAAACAAGACAACATATTTGGATTAATATCTTTTAAAAAGTCTACTATTTTATCAGCCTTACTCATCTTTAAATCTGCATCTTCACGTCCGCTCTTAACACGAATATTACATTTAAGTCCAGCATTAATTCCAGCTTCTATATCTCGTTCATGATCTCCAACAAGTAAGCTCTTACTTGGGTCTATGTTTAACTCTTGACATGCTCTTTCAATCATGCCAGGCTTTGGTTTACGACATGAACATTCACCTGTAATATCAGGGTGGTGAGGACAGTGGTGTACATTACTGATGAACACACCATTTTTAGCAAACTCATTTTTCATCCACTCTGTTAAAATTGTAAAATCTTCTTCTGTATACTTCTTCCTTGAAATTCCAGATTGATTTGTCACAACAACAATTAAGTAACCACTCTTTTCAAACTCTCTACAGGTACTAAAAACACCATCAAAGAAATCAAACTCTTCTATCTTATGCACATAATCATAGTCAACATTAATTACGCCATCTCTGTCTAAAAATAAAGCTTTTTCCATGAAGGCTATTCTACCATCTTTATGATAGACTTACAAAAATATATTTTGGAGCAATAAATGAATGCAAATATCACAGTAGGACAATTTGGTTTTAGACCACCAGTAACAAAACCGCATCCAGACTTTTTAAAACTTGTAGGTGAAGATCGTCTTCGTAACCTTGTAACAATGCACTACGAACTTCTAAGAACAAGCAGTATTTCACATCTATTTCCTATTCATGATGAAGAAGAGTTTGAACAAGCCAAAAAAAATGCAGCCGATTTTATGATACAAATTTGTGGAGGACATCCACATTTTAATGAGAATAGAGGTGCACCAAGAATGGTAGATCGTCATGCTCCTTTTAGAATTACTGAAGAGGCAAGAGTTACATGGCTTGCGCTATATAAAAAAGTTTTAAAAGAGCTAGAAGGAGATGTCCCAGAACCAATCATTAAATCTTTTTGGGACTATTTAGATGTTTTTTCTCAATGGATGGTTAATACACCAACCATGAAATAATTTAATGAAATAGTTTAAAAGGATATTTAATGTTAAAAAAAATATTAATAGCAGGCCTAATTATAATATTATTTATTCAGTTTATTCCAGTTGAACACTCCAACCCTAAAGTTGTTGCTGAACCAAAATGGGATTCAGCGCAAACAAAAGATCTTTTCTTTAGAGCATGTGCAGATTGTCACTCAAATGAGACAAAATGGCCTTGGTATACCAATATTGCACCTATCTCTTGGTTAGTTGCTTACGATGTTAAAAAGGGTCGTGAACATTTTAATGTATCTATGTGGGGTGTTCAGAAGAAAAATGAAGGTGATGAGGCTGGCGAAGAGTTTAGAGAAAAAGAGATGCCTTTATGGTTTTATACAATTGTCCATCCTGAAGCGCAATTAACAGATGAAGAAAATAGAGAGCTTTTAAATGGACTAATATCAACGTTTGGTGAAGAGGAAGATTAGAGTTTGAATAGGAATCAAAATAAATTTTCAACACTAATTTACAAACATTTAGATAAAATCACATCAAATTAAAATAACTTATCGGCAATAGTCGAAGTTCAAAATATAAACAACAAGCTATTGGAGATAAAATATGAAAGAATCGCAATTTATATGGATGGATGGCAACATGGTGTCTTGGAAAGATGCTAATGTGCATATTCTCACCCATACTTTGCACTATGGAAACGGGGTTTTTGAAGGTACTCGTGCTTACCTTACAAAAAAGGGACTAGCAATTTTTCGTCTTCGTGAACATACGAAGAGACTTTTAAACTCTGCAAAAATAACTATGATAACGCCTAAATACTCTCTTGAAGAGCTAGAAAAAGCACAAGTTGAACTTCTTCAAAATAATACATTTGATGGAAATGTTTATATTCGACCTCTTATCTATTTAGGTTATGGGGTTATGGGTGTTCACCATGTTAAAGCTCCTGTTCATACTGCAATTGCAGCTTGGGAGTGGGGAAGCTATTTAGGTGATGAGGGTCTTGAAAATGGAATTAGAGTTAAAATTTCATCTTTTACTCGTAACAGTGTTAAATCTACAATGGGAAAAGCAAAAGCAGTTGCTAACTACTTAAACTCCCAAATGGCTAAACATGAAGCTATTGAAGCTGGCTATGAAGAGGGAATGCTCCTTGATGATGAGGGGTTTGTTGCTGAGGGAAGTGGTGAGTGTCTGTTTATCATTCGTGATGGTGTACTTATTTCGCCACCAAATGACAACTCTCTAGAGAGTATTACTCAAAATATGATTTTACAACTAGCAGATGACCACAATATTAAAGTAGAACGCAGAAGAGTTACTAGAGATGAAGTTTACATCTGTGATGAAGCATTCTTTACAGGAACTGCGGCTGAAGTTACACCTATAAATGAGGTAGACGCTAGAATAATTGGTAATGGAAAACGTGGGACAATGACAAAACTACTACAAGAAGCTTACTTTGATGTGGTATATGGTCGTAATCCAAAATATGAACACTATCTTACATACATTGAAGAGACAAATTCTAAGGAGAATTAATATGCCAGCTGATATGAACGACTATTTTAACAATAAGAGAAAAGCTCCAAACCAGAGTAGCAACAATGCAGGAAACAATGATCAAAAACGTACAGGTGGCAATGGTGGTGGTGGAGGTGGTGGGCCAAGAATGCCTCAAGCACCTGAATTTTTTAAAGACTTTGGAAAAAAATCAGCATTTTTGTATGTGATTATCTTTATAGCTTTATTAGGCTTTATTAGTAAGCCATATGTAATTATCGATGAGGGTGAACGTGGTATTAAAGTTACTACTGGTAAATATGAAAGTATTCCGCTAGAGCCTGGTCTTCACTTTTTAATTCCTGGTATTCAACGTGCAATTATTGTAGATACAAAGGTTCGTATCATTAACTATAAAGGCACCCTAGATCGAGTAGCTCGTGATAGCGGTATTCAGACAAATGCTCCAATTACAGTTCTTGATGCACGTGGTCTGCCTGTTACAATTGAGCTTACAGTTCAGTACCAGTTAAATAGTCTTCACGCTTCACAGACAATTAGTACATGGGGAACAAGCTGGGAAGATAAAATTATTAACCCTGTTGTTCGTGACATTGTTCGTAATGTTATCGGTACATTTGACGCTGAATCACTTCCAGTTAGAAGAAATGAGATTGCTCAACTAATCGATACAAAAATTCGTGATAATGTAGACAAACTAGATAACTCTCCTGTTGTTTTAAAGTCTGTTCAGCTAAGAGAGATTATTCTCCCAACAGAAGTTAAAAAACAGATTGAGCGTGTTCAAGTTGCTAAGCAAGAGGTTGAGCGTGTTCAACAAGAGGTTCAAAAAACTAAACAAGAGGCTATTAAACGTGCTGAAAAAGAGCGCGGGGAAGCTGAAGCTATTAAAATTGCAGCAGAGGGTGCAGCACGAGCAATTACTATTAATGCTGAAGCACAAGCAGCAGCAAATATAATCGTTGCGAAAAGTTTAACTAAGCAACTATTACAACTAGAGCAGATAAAAGTTCAAGGAAAATTTAACGATGCACTTAGAGATAATAAAGATGCAAAAATTTTCTTAACACCAGGTGGTTCAACTCCAAATATTTGGGTTGATATGAAAGAGCCTAAAAAACGAACAACTGCTAAGTAGAACTAATTGAAAACTTTAGAAAGTATTTTAGAGCGCATAAATTGGGACAAGGTAGATAACCTTCTACCTGTCATTGTTCAAGATGCACAAAGTAATGATGTCTTAATGATGGCGTACATGAATAAAGAGGCTCTAATACTCTCGCTTGAGACAAAAAATGCTCACTATTTTTCACGTACAAAGGGTCGTCTTTGGAAAAAAGGTGAGACTAGTGGGCACCTACAGCATATACAAGATTTCTATTTAGATTGTGACCAAGACACTTTACTTCTAAAAATAAAACAAGATGGCGTTGCTTGTCATACTGGACGTAAATCTTGTTTTTTTGAGCAGTTAGAAACTGGTGATATTATTCATGAACAAGAGATTCAAACAGATGAGATATATGGCGTAATTGATACACTCTATCACACAATTCTTTCTAGAAAAGGTGGTGATCCTGAAAAATCTTATACCTCACAGCTTTTTCATAAAGGTGAAAACTCTATACTAAAAAAAGTGGCTGAAGAGGCTGCTGAATTTGCATATGCTGTAAAAGACAATAACGAAGAAGAGATTGTATATGAAGCAGCAGATTTACTGTTTCACTCTTTAGTAGCTCTTGGATATAGAAATATTTCACCTGAGAGAATTGAACGTGAGCTAGCACGTCGTTTTGGACTAAGTGGGCTTACAGAGAAGGCCAATAGAGAAAAGTAGATGATTAACAAAGCTAATGAGGTTTTTAACAACTTTTTAGCACAGCTCCATACATACGACTACTACGCCTTTATTTGGATTGGTCTAGTTTTTTTCATTCTTCTAGTTTTATCTGTAGTAATGGTTAAAAAGAGAACTAGCCACGCTGTTATAACTCTCCTATTTGCATTTATATTTTTAATTTCTGCTCCATTTATATCTTTCTACCTCATTCATAATTTTGTCTATAAAACAGAAGTACAAGTTGATATGGTAAAAAAATTGCACTACTCTAAATCTTTAGTTATTAAAGGAACTCTTATAAATAGAGGGATAGAGAATTTCCAAACTTGTAAAATTGAAGCAGGCGTGATTAAAACTGGGCAAAATTTTTTAAAAGACTTTGTCTCTAAAATAAAACCAATGAAAAAAAAGATTATCTTTGTAGAGAAAAAAATTATTCCAGGTGAAATACACCTTTTTAATTTTATTATAGAGCCATATACATATAGAGGTGATTTTAATGTCACTCTAAAGGCGGAGTGTAAAAAATGACCTATATGACTTACATACACTGGTTAACAGTTCTATTTTTTATAGCGATATTTATTCTATTAATTATAATTATAAAAAAAGAGAAAAATAAAAAACTCTTAGTAAGTATGGTCTTTTCTGCTGTTTTAGTAGTCTCATTTTTAGGTGGTTTTTCCATATATGTGCTAGATACCTACCTTAAAAAAGCACAAGTATATAAGCTTACAAAAAAAAGAATTTTAGCAAATGAGACAATGGTTATTAAAGGGTTTGTAAAAAATACAGGTAGTTTTAAGATAGGAACTACTACTCTATGGGTTAAAATGGCGCATAAAGGTGTTTCACTATCTAAATTAAAGGGAAGCGATATCTATAATCCAAGTAATAGCATATTTGAATATCTAACTTTTAGTTTTGGAGATGCCAAAAAGAAGAAGATAGAGAAGAAAAATACCTTAATAAAAGAGTTCGTTATTGCAAAAGATTTAAAACCTGGTCGTTCAAAATTTTTCAGTATTAGAATGAAATATCCACCACACTTTAAAAGGCCATCTTTTTTTACAAAAGTATATGCACATTAAATTTACTGACCAATAATAAGGCGTCTAAAATGAAAATAAATATTTTAATAGTTGATGATTCAAAATCAATCCTCTATATAATTGAAGATTTGCTTGAAAGAATTAATGACTCTTATAATATTATCATGGCTAATGGTGGTAAAAAAGCTTTAGAAATTATCGAAGATGATGAAATAGATTTAATTATTTTAGATATTCATATGCCTGATATGGATGGTTTTGAAGTGGCGCAAGTACTTAAATCAGATAAAAGAACCACAGATATACCTATTGTATTTTTAACAGCATCTACTACTCTAAGAACTGAAGGTCTGGCAATTGGTGCAGTTGATTATTTAACTAAACCCATAGATGAAAATCAATTTACAAGTAGAATTTCACTATATACTAGACTAGTAACCTCTATAAAAGAGAATAGACAAAAAGATCAACACTTAATGCATAATACTCGTTTAGCGCAAATGGGAGAGATGATTAGCATGATAGCCCATCAATGGAGACAACCTCTATCTTCAATTTCTGCAATTTCAGCCAATACAAGATTAAAACTTCAACTTTCTACTTTTGACCTATCAATAGATAATGGAATTGAGAAACAAAATCTATTTATAGAAGATGAATTAAAAAAGATAGAAAATAAAGTTCAAAACCTTTCAACTACAATAGACGATTTTAGAAAATTTTATACACCAAATAAACAATCAGTTAATAGAGTATTAGATGAAATTATCCCAAAATCTATTAATATAATAAGAGCCACATTAATAGACAATAATGTAGAGATTGTAGAAAAATATAACTCAAAAGGTTCTATAGAGATATACGACAGTGAGATAATGCAAGTCATCTTAAATATAATAAAAAATTCACAAGAGAACTTTCAAGAAAAAAATATAGAAAATCCAAATATTACAATTAAAACAGATGCAAGAGTAATTTCAATATATGATAATGGTGGAGGAGTTGCAGAAGATTTAATAGATAAAATATTTGATCCATATTTCTCTACAAAAGATGAAAAAAATGGTACTGGCTTAGGTCTATATATGTCCAAAGTCATTATTGAAGATCACCATGTTGGACATTTAAATGTAAATAATACAGATGATGGTATCTGCTTTACAATAGAGATAGGAGAACTATCTAAAAATTAAAGTACCTTTTACCTCTTGCTAACTATTATTCCACCAAATACAATCAATGAGATTCCAAGGAATGTCCAAAAGTCTGGAAATAGATCCCCAAGCATCCATCCAAAGCCTATAGCAAACGGAATATTTGTATAACTAATTACCCCGATAATACTAGCTTTTGAGTTACTGTATGCCTTTGTTAAGAGCCATTGAGAAAGTGTAGATATTACAGCCATAAAAACTATTAAAAACCATACCTTTTGTGACGTAGGTAGTATAAATGGCTCAAAAAGAAATGAAACTGCATATGGTGGATTTATATATGGTGAAATCACGAAAAGAGTAAGAGGGAATAGTGTACCAACACCCATAAAAGAAAGAACAATTACTCTTGCGTCGTAAATGTTCTTTATCTTTTTTATTGTTGCGTAAGCAGCTGCTGCAAAAAAGCCACCTAAAACTCCTAAAAAATGCTCATACCCAATGCCTAGTGCTGTAGGTTTTGCAATAAATACAACCCCCGTAAATCCAATTAATAGAGCAACAATTGCTCTTTTGCTTAAACTCTCATGCAAAAGATAAAATGCAATTATAGAGACAAAAAATGGGGAAGTTTTATTAAGAGTTATAGCAACACCAAGAGGAATCACCGTAATTGTATAAAAAAACAAAATCATCGCACTAAAGCCAAAAAAACCACGTAAAAAAAGAAGATGAAGTTTTCCACCACTTAGCTTTGGTGGAGTGTGTTTTAAAGTATAGAGTATTATTAAGACACCAATTAAGTTTCTAAAAAAAACTATCTCAATAGCACTTAAATCTTCACTTAAAACTTTAGCAACTGCTCCATTAAGTGCTGAGATAAGAGCACTCGCAAGCATAAATAAAATACCACGGTCTATAGAGTTAATCATTAACGTGAGTATATCATTATAAAAACATTAATATACTATTAATTTAAGCTAACACTATTTTTTAAGTTGTAAAATACATTATAAATAAAAAATATTATTAATAAGGTAAAAATATGTTAAAGAGTCTAGTTAAACCTCTTTCTCTACTTCTTATGTTAATTCTCATACAAGGGTGTAGCAGTCGTCCAATAAGTAGTGCACTATTTGACATAAATGATGAAAGCGATAGAGATGGCTACCCATGGAACATACAGCAAACTAGAGTATCTACAATTAATGGTTTATCAGGGTTTGAAGAGGTTGGTAATATTATCTTTTTACACCCAAAAAGAGGAGCTGAAACAGCTATTTACCTCGATTTAAATAACTCAACAAATCCAGAGTTTAAAAAGATGGTTAAAGTTTACAGGAGCGAAGCAAATAGCACATCTCTATTTACTATTCGTGACAATTTACTACTTTTAGATAAAAAAGCATTAGAGTTATTAAAAGAAGAGCTTAACTACTCATCTAAACTAAAACAGTTTCAAGAGGCTAACGCAACAAAACAAAAAGAGATTGAAGCCTATTTAGATTTAAATAATAGTCTAAAAAGTATAGTTACTGCAAAAAATGATTTTAATCTATCTTATAACAATCTATTAGACTCACTAAGAGTTAAAAACAGTATTATGTTTAAATGGAGTGGCTCAAAAAAACGTGACAATAGCTTTAATGTTGCAGATAAGTTTAATGCTTCTAAAGATTCAAAAAAGAGCTTTAGTGGTTTTGTATTGGCAAGTGGTTTACGTGTTGAGAAACTTGTGCTAAATAAAAATTTTGTAAATACCATTCAAGGCTCCATTAATGATAGTTGGTTTAAACGTACAGGAGTTATTACCTACACACTAGGTGCAAAAGAGTTACTATACATAAATAGAAGAGATTTATCTAAGATTTCTAGCCTTATTGCTGATGCAAATCTATCAGACTTTGCTGGTAACTCAAAAAAAATCATAAAAAAACTAGACAATATCTACCTAAAACTATCTGCTTCAAACCTTGAAAACAGTTTAAGTGGTGGCTTTTTAGAAAATCCAAAAATTTCATTTATAGATAGTAATATCTCTAAAACAAGATGTAAAGATTCTGATACATCTAATTTTAACGTCACAAACTTTTTCTCAGTCTATACAGAGCTTGATGGTCTTGATAGTATATTTAAATAAAAGGAAATAGTATGCCAAAAGTAATGATTTTTAATTTCGATGGAACAAACAATGATCCAAAGGATGCTGTTCAAGATGTAAAAGGAGATGGTGAGATTGAGGATGAAAACATTACCAATATTCTAAAATTTCACCTAATATTAGGTGGTGACCTTAAAACTGAAAAAACTGTTCAGCCAAATGGAAACCGCTACTTTTACTACAACGGTGTTGGCACATATGGTAACTTTTTTCAAAGAAAGTTAAACTCTGGCTTAGCATCTGAAAAATTGGATGTATCTAAAATAATTAATCTTGCAATGGCAGATTTTGATGACTACTATGAAGAAGAAAACTTTGAAAAAGTGCTAGTTACAGGCTTTAGTCGTGGTGGCGCAATTGCTAGACGTTTTGCCGCACTAATAAATGAAAAAGTAGCCCCAAATTCAATCATAGAGGCTATTTTTGATACTGTTGCCTCTATAGGTTTACCAAATTTAAGCTCTTCTGATCGTCCAAAGTCTGATGTAGTGTTTGAGCATGGCTTTACTCTACCAACTAATGTAGATAAAGCTCTTCACCTAGTATCACTAGATGATAAAAGACGAGCCTTTCAACCTACATTGATGAATAAAGATGAAAGAATCTTAGAGGTATGGTTTGCAGGGGCACACTCTGATGTTGGTGGTGGCTATTTTTATGATGGTCTATCAGATACAACTCTAAGATTTTTCATGGACTGGTTTGAAGATCTTAAACTAGGAATAAACCTCCTATCATCAAAGACAATTAAGTACGATAATCTGCTTAATAAAGATGTAAAATATAGCATCGGTGTAGATGATGTTCAAGTTGATCCAAACTCATTTGGTGTTAATCATCAACAAGAGAGACTCATTCTTACTACACTAATTAGCCTAACAGACCGAAAATGCTGTGTTATTAAAGAGGATAAAATTCAAAAAGGCAAAGTTCCACTAATTCACTACTCTGTAGCAGAGCGCATAAATGGCGATAGAAACTATAGACCTAAATCACTAGAAAACCTCAAACATGAAATTTTATATGCTGATGGAAAAACAAAAGAGTTTGTTGGATTTTCAGACCATAAACAGATGTACAAAAGAAATTTTCAGATTCCAACAGTAGAAAATCCAGTAGAAACTCTCATCTTTAGCTACAAAAAATTCAACCATACAGGTATTCTTTTTGAAAAAGGAAAATCATACAAAATAGAGGTTATAGGTGAAGATAGATGGAGCGACGCGGGGATAAAAGAGCTTGATGGAGAGGGCTGGAATAGAGATGATCAAACATTAGGCTTTAAAGAGATTGCAATCGCAATTATGGAACCATTTAGACGAGTTACAAAAAAAGGCGCACAATGGTTTACCCTATGTGGAAGTATAGGAGATGATGAGAAAAAGGCCTTTGTAATTGGAAATAGTCTAGAAAAGTACAGAGCTAAAAGTTCAGGAGAGTTCTGTGCCTTTGCAAATGACTTAGATGGTTACTATGGAAACAATAGCGGGAAACTAAAGGTTAGAATATCTATAGTCTAAATATCTTTACCAAAACTTAGATACAATCACGCTATTATGATTTTGGAGTTTTTTTAATGAATGGTGCTAAAACACTTGAGGATATTTACGACTTTTTTGATTATGAAGATTACCTTCATGAAAAAGATTTTTATGTAGAGCTTTATAAAGAAGAATTAAATGATTTCACCACTGATTTAGAGAAAAACAAGAACCCAAGAAAAACTTTCTTTTTAGCTGGACAAAGTGGAAATGGTAAAAGTAGTGTCCTGCATCAACTTAAAAATACAAAACCTCAAATAGCCAAAAAGTACGCTGTAAAATTTTTAGATGGGAAAAACCTATTTTGGTACGATGATATTGATATAACAGATATTCTTTTAATGATAGGTTTTGAAATAATTAAAGAAGAACCTGAACTTGTAAAAGTTTATGCAGAAAAATTACAAAAGATTGAACTAATAAAATCAGGTGAGCTAGAACTTAGTGAAAGTTCTCAAGGAAAAAAGACCACTAATCTAAAAGCTGGTGCAAGCATAACTATTGGAGCTAAATTTTTATCTTTTCTAAAAAGTAATATCTCTTTTGATACAGATTACCGCTTGAACAGTGAATTTAGAGAAGATGCAAGAAGATTCTTCAAAGTAAGAAGAAAAGAGCTACTAGATACAATCAATGACATTATCAGACAATATACTTCTAAAGTATCTAATGGAAAAGAGATTTTGCTAATCATAGATGATTTAGAGAAAAAAGATAACATTGATGAGTTATTTGTTAAAGATATTCCAATTTTAAATGAAATTGAGTGTACAAAAATTGTTTCCATGCCGATTCATCTACGAAGAAATGGAAATTTTGACAAATATGATGTACGTGAGTTTGGCGTACGAATAAAAAACTTTAAACAAGAAGAGTACATTGAAAAAAGCATGGATAATCTAAAGGAAATTGTATATAGCAGAATAGAGAACAGAACTTTAATAGATGATAAAAGTGTTGAAAAGGCTACCAAAATGAGCGGTGGTAATCTTAGACAACTTATAAAAATCATAAATTATGCTTCTGCAAAAGCGATGTCAAATGGTAGTGAAGAGATTAGTGAATATGAAATAGACAAAGCAATTGATAGAATATCTCTTGATCTTTCAACTCGTGTTATGTCACATGCTAAATTTCTTGACCATATCCGTAAAGAACAAATCATTAACCAAGAAGATCCCTCCCATAAAGAGAGTATCACTTCTGCTACAAAAGGTGGTCTTGTATATGCTTACTTTAATGGGATTACTTGGTATGACATTAATCCCATTACTGAAAAAAGCATAAACTTTTATCTTGGTAAAAACTAGTATATGAATCTTGAAGATTATCTTACTTCAAAAGAGAAGCTAGAACTTAAGATTTTACATACTACTTTAAAGCTTAGGAAAAATCGCTCTGCCCTTATTTTAATAGGTGTAGATTCTAAAGAGCTTAAAGATACATTTTCCTCTTATCTTTCGCAAAATATTGAAAATATAAAACCTTACGAAATAGGTTCAACAAAAATCACTTTAGATATTGCAACAACTAAAGATAGTAACTTTTCAAACTATCTACTAATAGATCTCTTTAAAAAAGAGCCAATGGATGAGTATCTGAAAAATCTAAACTTCTATAGAGACTACATCCCCCAACAAAAATTAAAACTTATATTTTTACTAGATAATCTTACATTAGAAGGCATTAAAGAAAAAGCTTACGATTTTTTCTCAACAAATAGCTTCTCTTTTAGCTTTAGCGACCATTCACACCATAAGAACAACAATGAAAAAAAAGATGAAAAACTAAAAGAGGCTCTAATAGAGTATCAAAACTATCAACTACAAAAAAACAAAAATGACAATTCAGAACTAAAAATAGTTTTCAATATTGCCTTAAAAGCTTATGAGATAAGCGAGCTTGAAACAGCACTAGAGTACTTTGAAAAAGCACTTAATATATCAAAAAGATTATTTAACCCATATATGCAATCTGCTAGCTTAGGAAACATCGGACTTATCTACCAAGATATGGGCGGTTTAGACAAAGCTCTGAAATATCATCTTGATGCTCTTAAAATTGAACAAGAAAATGGATTTTTGCAGAGTGAGGCTTCTGCTCTTGGTAATATTGGAAATATCTACCAACTTAAAGGCGATTTAGACAAGGCTCTGAAGTATCAACTTGATGCTCTTAAAATTGAACAAGAAAATGGATTTTTACAGAGTGAGGCTTCTGCTCTTGGTAATATTGGAAATATCTACCAACTTAAAGGCGATTTAGACAAGGCTCTGAAGTATCAACTTGATGCTCTTAAAATTGAACAAGAAAATGGATTTTTACAGGGTGAGGCTGATACTCTTGGTAATATTGGACTTATCTACCAAGACAGAGGCGATTTAGACAAGGCTCTGAAGTATCAACTTGATGCTCTTAAAATTGAACAAGAAAATGGATTTTTACAGAGTGAAGCTAATACTCTTGGTAATATTGGGAGTATCTACCAAGACAGAGGCGATTTAGACAAAGCTCTGAAGTATCAGCTTGATGCTCTTAAGATTATGCAAGAAAATGGATTTTTACAAGCTGAAGCTGATACTCTTGGTAATATTGGTCTTATCTACCAAGACAGAGGCGATTTAGACAAAGCTCTGAAATGTCAGCTTGATGCTCTTAAAATTGAACAGGAAAATGGATTTTTGCAGAGTGAGGCTTCTGCTCTTGGTAATATTGGGAGTATCTACCAAGACAGAGGCGATTTAGACAAAGCTCTGAAGTATCAGCTTGATGCTCTTAAGATTATGCAAGAAAATGGATTTTTACAAGCTGAAGCTGATACTCTTGGTAATATTGGTCTTATCTACCAAGACAGAGGCGATTTAGACAAAGCTCTTAAATATCAGCTTGATGCTCTTAAGATTATGCAAGAAAATGGATTTTTACAGAGTGAAGCTAATACTCTTGGTAATATTGGGCTTATCTACCAGAATAAAGGTGATTTAGACAAAGCTCTGAAATATCAGCTTGATGCTCTTAAAATCAAACAAGAAAATGGATTTTTACAGGGTGAGGCTGATACTCTTGGTAATATTGGACTTATCTACCAAGACAGAGGCGATAAAAAAACAGCACTAAAGTATTTTAAAGAAGCTCTAAATATCGCTCAGATTGCAAATTTTTCAAATCTTATTAAAAAGAGTGAAGAGAGGATTCAAAACCTAAAAAATCATCTCTGATTTTTCTTCTACTTGGTATTGAGGTGCTTTTGATGTATCTGTAAAAAGCTCTTTTTTACCATTTACAACTGATTCAATAACACCATCAGGTCTTTTGAATTTACGTCCAATTTGTGGTGCTTGTTCTAGTAGAAGTTTATAGAAGTGTTTAAATGCAGGACCTGCAACTCGTCCACCTGTCTCAATTCGTCCCATTGGTGTGTTATCGTCATGTCCAAACCATACTAGTGTCTCAACTGAAGGAGAAAAACCACAAAACCACGCATCTACTGCATTATTTGTTGTCCCAGTTTTTCCAGCAAGCTCAATTCCTTTAAGACCAACATTACGACCAGTACCACGCTTTACTACATCTTTTAAAATATCTATCATTAAATATGCTTGTTCTGGTGATGTTATATATTTTGTATTTGCAGAGAACCTTTGTAGAACTGATGTTGAGTTTTCTATGCGCTCTATTAAGCGAGGTTCACTCATTAAGCCATAATTTGAGAATATGGTGTAAAAGCCACTAAGTTCAAGTGCAGAGAGTCCAATACTTCCAAGAGAGATAGAGAGGTTATATGGTAATTTTTTCATTCCATAACGCTCTAACTCTTTATAGACCTCAAAAAGCCCAATGTCACGTACAAGGTTAATAGTTGCTAAGTTTCTTGAGTGAACCAACGCTTCACGCAGAGTAATCATTCCCTTATAATCTTTTTCATAATTTTTAGGTTTCCACTTCTTCTCTTCACCATCATTCTCATACTCATAAGTTCTTGCAATGTCAGCTAGTTGTGACGCTCCTGAATAACCAAGATCTAGTGCAACCTGATAGATAAGAGGTTTTATACTACTTCCTGGTTGTCGCTTACTCTGAGTTGCTCTATTAAAACTACTTTTTGAATAGTCAATTCCACCAACAAGAGCTAAAACATCTGCACTTTTATTCTCAAGCACAACTATTGCACCATTTAAATCTTGCGCTTTTGTAGAGTTTTCATCTGAAGACAGCGCACGCGCTACTGCTTTATCGTAAGCAAATTTCAAAGATTTCCTAGCCATCTCTTGATATTTTAGATCAATAGTAGAGTGAATTATGTATCCACCAGTTCGAATATTACTATATGTTGGTTTTAGACGACGAAGGATTTCATCTACTACATAAGGAGCTCTGTTCTGCCCTAATGAGTCATCAAACACCGCTGGTTGCTCTTGAAGTGCTGAAACAAAAGCAGCCTCTTCAATCCAGCCTAAACTATGCATCCTAGTTAGTACTCTATTTGCTCGACCCAATGCTGGTTCATAGTTTTTAGTTGGTGCATAAAAACTTGGAGCTTTTGGAAGCCCTACTAAAATCCCTATCTCTTTGAGTGTTAGTTCGTAAAGCTCTTTATGAAAATAACCACGAGCTGCTGTTTTTACACCATAATAACCATGCCCAAAATATATCTGATTTAAATATCTCTCTAAAATCTGCTCTTTGCTAAGAGTAGCGTCAATCTTTAAAGATAGTAGTACCTCTTTAATTTTACGTGAAAACTTCTTCTCACGTGTTAGGAGTGTATTTTTAACTAGTTGCTGAGTAATTGTACTAGCACCCTCAACAAGTGAGCCAGCTAAAATATCTTTAAAAATTGCTCTAAAAATAGCACCTATATTAATACCTTTATGCTCAAAAAACATGGTATCTTCAATGGCAAGAAGTGCCTCAATCAAACGTGGAGGAATCTCCTCATAAGTTGCATAAAATCTATGCTCTTTTTTAAAAAGGTTAGCAACAACTTCACCATTTCTATCTAAAATTTGCGTAGTTAGCCTAGGTTTAAAAAAAATAAGCTTGTCTGCTTCGAAGCGAATCTGATCATAAAAATATAGAAGAAGTCCTGAAAAAAACAGAAATATTACAATAATTGAAGTTGCAAAAAATGTTTTCAACTACGAAACTCCCTTCTTTTAAAACCCGCTTCTATTAAAGTTTTTGTGTACTCATCTTTTGGATGGCTCAACACCTCTTGCATTGCACCACTCTCAACCAAACGACCATTTTTAATAACGACAATAGTATCACATAATTGCTCTACACTAGCAATATCATGCGTTACATAGAGCATTTTAAATCCAAGTTTTTTATGAAGTGATCTTAAAAGCTCTATAACTTCTGAGCGAATGTTCTCATCTAGTGCAGTAGTTGGTTCATCAAGAAGTAAAAGTGCTGGACTATTAATTAAAGCCATAGCAATAATCACACGTTGAAGTTGCCCGCCACTAAGCTCAGATGGATACCTACCTAGTAAATCTTCACTAAGTCCCAAAAGAGCCATTAGTTCTACTTGTCTACTCTTTGGCGCAAAAAACTGATCTTCTATCAGTGTTAGAGGTGAGAGTGCTGTAAAGGGGTTTTGAGGGACAAAAGAGATACTCTCTCCTTTAATTAGTTCTACATCAGAACTCATATCTAACTCTAATTTCATACTCTTTGGTAACATCCCAAGAAGTGCCTTAAGACTTAAACTCTTACCACTTCCACTCTGCCCAACCAAAGCAGTAGCCCCACTTATCCCAAAACTTATATCTACTAAGACTTTATCTTCAAATTCAATATATAAACGATTACAATTCATTCAATAGTCTCTCAAAATCACTCAAATTATCACCCAAACGTGCAATTATACGAAGCATAGGCTTTTTAACAGTTGGTGGACGAATTGCACCAATTGAAAATCCTAGCTCTTTTAATTCATCTTTTTTTTGCATTAGTTTAGAAATTGTATCTATATCTACACGAAGTATCAATGATTGCATTTGTATATCTAAAATATCTTGAACCAACTTTTGACGCTTTTTAATCTCTATATTCAGTTGTGAACTATTTTTTTGCATCCAATCTAGTGAGTTATGTGCTAAGAGTGTATCAAAAATAGATGGAGCTGTTGAGTAGATAATTGGTTTAGCCCTATTTACTAAATACTCTACAATATGCTTAGATGCTAAGATATAGGCTCCATAACTCCCATAAGCCTTTCCAAGTGTTCCCATCTTAATATGATTTGGTTTAACTTCTATATTAAAGTATTCAAATACTCCTAAAAGATTCTCACCTAGTACCCCAGCACTATGAGCTTCATCAACAATTAATATAGCTCCAAACTCATCAGCTACACTAAATATTTCACGTTCACATAAATCACCACCCATTGAGTAAACACCCTCGATGGCTATAATTGCCCTTCCCTCTTTTTTTTCTTCTAATAGCTCACGTAAATTTTGTGCATCATTGTGCTTAAAAACTTTTACGTCACCTTGGATAAGATGTGAAGCTAAATTTCCACTAGCATGAAACTCCTCATCTATAAAAAGAGTATCCCCACGCCTAACTAAAGATTCAATCAAAGAGATGTTTGCTAAAAAGCCACTACCAACGACAATTGCATCTTCAAAACCATTCAACTCGCATAATGAATTTTCAAAATCTTTATGAACTTGACTATAACCATTTACAAGCATTGAAGATTTTGGAGCATGTGATTTTAACTCTTTCATCCTTTCTAATGTTAACTCTAGTATTTCTCTATTTTGAGCTAAATTTAGATAGTCATTAGAGGCAAAGTCAATCAATGAATCATCAGAAATATTACGATTACGCAGACGTCTGGCACGTTTTAATGCATTTAGCTCCTTACCATATGGATCAATCTTCTCAATCATACCTTTTCTCTTAGAAAAGGTAAAATTTTCTCAATACTTAAACCCATCGCACAGCTTTGAGCTCCTCTAACACTTTGAATATATTTTTTACAAAAACCCTCAACCATACAAGCACCAGCTTTACCCTGCCACTCATTAGATTCTAAGTAACGCTCTAAGTCCTCTTTATCAAACTCTTTAAAAAGATAATCAGTTGAGCTAATGTCAATTAGTTGCAACTCTTTTTTTTGAAAAATTGTACAGGTTAAAATAGAGGTTGTCATGCCACTTTGAGTTAGGAGTATCTCTCTTGCATCATCTATATCCTTAGCTTTTCTAAGAAGCTTACCTTGCGCTGTTACTACTGTGTCTGCCACAAGTATTGGAAAATCATCTCCATACTCTTTTTTACAAGCTTGTAACTTACCCATTGAAGCGCTATAAACAAAGCTTTTTGGATTTTTTGTAGCTATCTGTTCTTCATCATAATCACAACTAGACTGAATAAATTCAACACCAAAATCATCTAAAATCTTTGCGCGAACTTCTGAGCTTGAGCCTAATCTTAACAAAAGTCTAAAACCCGCGTAGAGTTATACCTAGATAAAGAGCAACTATCCCTAAGATGATATTTACTGGAATCATAAATTTAGCTAAAGGAGCGAGCATCTCTTTAGCTTCTTGCATAGCGCCACTTAAAAATGCTCGTTCTGCTCTATTTCGTCTATAAATCATAACACCAAAATTAAGTGTCATAATCAACCAAATAGCCTCTTTGGCATGAACTATTATAGATAAATCAGTTCCCTTAAAGCCCATACCAATAGACATTACAACTGCAGTTACAATTATAAGCGCAACTGCAATAGTAACAATAGAGAAGAAATTCCTCAAAATTTCTAAAGTCCGAGCCATTTTTACTTTTGGTTCTTCAATATTTTGCATTGCAGGATGAACTGCTAATCGTATTGCAATCATTCCACCTACCCAGATAATGGCAGATATAACATGTAAAAATAGCACTAAAGTAGCATTTTCATTAAAAAATTCTGTAATCATTATAGATTCTCCTTAGCAAATTTAAGAGCCTCTACTTTTGCTTCATCAAGACGTGAAGAATCTTTGCCACCTGCTTGTGCAAAGTCATCACGACCACCACCACCACCACCAACAATTGGAGCAGTTGCTTTAATCCATGCACCTGCTTTAAGTCCTGCGTCTTTAACCCCAGCAGCCATTAAAACTTTAGCTCCCTTAACTTGAAAAAGCATTACTACAATTTTATCATGTGAATTTTTAAGCTCATCTATTCGCTCTTTTATATCTCCACCTTGAATTTCATCAACCACAACCATTACATCGCCAACTTTTTCACCCTCAACTGATTGACTTCCAGCTTTAAGAGCATCTGCTAACTCATCTTTTAGCTCTTTTATTTGTGATTTTAAACGCCCTATTCCAGCCTTTAAATCACTATTTTTAACCTCTTCTTTAGCCTCTAAATTCTCAACTCTTAAATCTTTCAAATATTTGTAAGATGCTTGTGAACATAGTGCCTCAATTCTTCTAACGCCTGCGCTAACACCACTCTCTTTGGAAATTACAAAAGTTCCAATAGCTGAGCTGTTTTCAACATGAGTTCCACCACAAAGCTCTACACTCTCTTTAGCAAAACTAACAACTCGTACACTATCACCATATTTTTCTCCAAATAGAGCCATAGCACCACTATTTTTAGCATCTTCTACACTCATCTGCTCTGTAACACCTTTAATGCCTTGTGCTACTAAACTATTTACACGCTCTTCAACTCTACTAATCTCTTCACTACTTAAAGCTTCTGGATGAGAAAAGTCAAATCTTAAACGCTCATGGCTAACTTGGCTACCAGCTTGTGTTACATGTTCACCTAAAATATCTCTAAGGACTGCATGTAAAAGGTGTGTAGCTGAGTGGTGACGTGTTGTCTCTTCTCTTTTGTCACTAACAACAACATCAACCATATCACCAACGTTAATAGTCCCCTCTAGTCTGATTTCTGAAAGATTTAAATCAAAAAACTTTTTTGTATCATTTACTTTTGCTATATTTGAAATCTCTCCACTATCACCAGCTTGTCCACCGCTTTCTGGATAAAATGGTGTATCTTCTAACATAATCCAGCCACTTTCGCCTAAACCCAAGCTCTCAATACGTTTAAATTCAGAATTTAGAAGAGCTAAAACTTTACATTTTTTAGCTTTTGTGTCGTAACCTACAAATTTATTTGCACCAAACTCTTCAATAAGTCCTTTAAAGTCACCATCATTTTTAGAGTCACCTGAACCTTTCCAAGCACCCTTTGAACGATTTTTTTGCTCTTGCATTAACTCTTCAAACTTATTTAAATCAAGTTTCAGACCTTTTTCTCTGAGCATATCTTCTGTTAAATCAAGAGGGAAACCATAAGTATCATAAAGCTTAAATGCAACCTCACCACTAAAGGTCTCTTTTGTATTTTTAAGTTCAGCTTCAAAAAGCTCAATTCCTGAAGCTATTGTCTTAAAGAATCTCTCCTCTTCAAGTCTAATAGCCTTTTCAACTTTTTCTCTACTCTCTGCCAAATAGCCATAATGAGCACCCATAATATCTATCACTGTCTTAACAAGTTTATACATAAATGGCTCATTTAAACCAAGTAGGTAACCATGACGAATTGCACGACGAACAATACGGCGCATAACATAACCACGCCCCTCACGATCAAAATGTATACCTTGTGCTATTAAAAACAGAGCTGTTCTAATGTGATCTGCAATAACACGGTAACTAGCACCCTCAGCATAAACATATTTTTTGCCTACCATCTTTTCAACTTCTTCAATGATTGGCATAAAAAGAGAGCTGTCATAATTACTCTGTTTACCCTCATGAAGTGCTACAACACGCTCATACCCCATTCCAGTGTCAATTGATGGTTTTGGAAGAGGATTCAGTGTACCCTCACTATCTCTATCATACTGCATAAAAACAAGATTCCAAATCTCTAAGAATCTATCTCCATCTCCACCTAGATAATCCTCTTCAGTGTTAAAGTCTTCAGCACCTTGATCATAAAAAATCTCACTAGATGGCCCACAAGGACCTGTATCGCCCATCTGCCAGAAGTTATCTTTATCACCAAGTCTTAGTATTCTATCTTCTGCTATGTGTGTTTTCCAAAACTCATGTGCTTCATCATCGCTATCGTGAATAGTTACCCAAAGCTTCTCAACTGGAAATTTAAGTACTTCTGTAACAAACTCCCAACCATAAGCAATCGCATCTTTTTTAAAATAATCACCAAAGCTAAAGTTACCAAGCATCTCAAAAAATGTGTGGTGACGCGCTGTATGCCCTACATTTTCTAAGTCATTATGCTTTCCACCAGCTCTAAGACAAGTCTGACAACTAGTAGCAATTGGAGGGTTTGGACGTGGAACTTCACCAGTAAAAACAGTTTTAAAAGGTACCATTCCAGCATTTACAAAAAGTAAAGAGGCATCTTCAGGGACAAGTGGCGAACTCTCGTAACGCTTATGTCCTTTGCTCTCAAAATATGATAAGTATGCCTCTCTAATGTCCATATCACCCTGCCTTTAAAAAAATAAGTGGATATTCTACCTAAAAGCTTATAAACATATGCTAATGATTTTAATTATTATTAAAAAAACTTATCAATTTAGTTGAATATTCTAATTTTGTTATGTAGGTTTTATAAGACTTCCCTTTGCTTAAAATAAAGGGAAGTTGAAGTATATATCTATAGAAGTAGTTCTTGTTATCCTAATTTACTTGCTAATTTATTTAAATTTGAAAGAGAATCTAGGTGAGTATAAATAACTCTAAGTGAACCAGATTTTGCAAGTTTCAATACATCTTCATCACCAAGAGCATTAAGCTTGTCTGTATCTATCTGCATTAGTCCATTTACTACATACTTTTGACCATCTTTTTCAATTGTAGCGTCTACTGGTTTGAAAAGTTCCATTGTATCCATAACAGCCATAGCTGGTTTAGTTATCTCTAAACCTCTATAAACATTTTCTACAAATTTAACTACATTTTCACCATATTCAGTAAGCTCTTTATCTTCTTTAAAAATCGCTTGTCCATCAGCTTTATTAAGACCCTCATACTCAGCATCATATGCAATAGAGTACTGATCGCCCTCTCCTACTTTTGAAAGAACAAACGGATACGTACGGATAATTGATGGAATGTATTTATCAGTAGCCCATTTTCCCTGCTTTGTAACAAACATATTCTCATTCTCTTTAATTCCAAGAAGAGCTATAGGACTAATTCCCTCAGCGCCCTTTACAAAAAATACTGGGTAATGCTTAGCAGCTTCACCTGATTCTTCTGCTGAGATAGCAATTGCATGTAAATTACGTGCATGTTTATAGTTCGTTAGTTCAGAGATAGTTAAACTTGTATCTTCTTTATTTAAAAAAGTTGGTTTTTTGTACATCATTTGAATCATTATTTGCCTTTTTTTTGTTTTGGAATTGGTTTTGAGTCTATTCTACGTCCCTCAATACATGATGAGAGGTCACTGTTACAGTACATCATTCTATCTTCTTTATTCATCACAAACTTCACAGAATATAGCTCTTTAAAACCATTTGCAATCTTTACAGATTTAATCTCAACATTTTTTCCTGAGAGTCTGCTAAGCTTTTTAGATACACCATCTAATTTTGGTTTATGTAAAGCATTTTTACATTTTACTAACTCTGCTTCCATTGGAGGTGGTAAGAAAATAATCATTGGAGGCATTCCAGTACATTCAGCTGGAAGATTAGGAGCTTTTGGAGCTGGATTTGTTTGTGGAGCCTTACTAGGGTTTGCCATCATTGGAGGCATTGGTGGCATCTCAGATGCAGACAATGTAAGAACAACAACTGTTGAAATCATCGTTAAAAGACGTAACATATGTTTCCTTTATGAAAATAATTTTAAAATTATATAGTAAAAAAGATTAACCAATGTTAATGGAAAAAATTGGAAGCATCATTGCTGTAATAATAAAGCCGATAACTCCACCAACAAAAAGCATCAATGCAGGCTCTAACATCGAAAGAAGTACAGAAATTGTATCTTTATTCTCTTCAAAATAGAGTTCAGAGAGGTTTTTCAAAATTGAGCTAACCTCACTAGTCTCTTCACCTAATGCAATAGCTTGAATAAAAGATGCGTCTACTTGAAAATCACTATTTTGAAGTGCATGGGAGAGCTTATCTCCCTCTACAACTTTTTTAGATGCATCTAAAAAAACCTCTTGAATTATGCTGTTTTTTAAAATTTTAGCAGAGAGATTAACAGTCTGCACAAAAGGAACACCAGATTCAAATAGAATTGATGAGATGTAAGCAAAACGAGCCAGTTCTGAAGTATGTGTCAACCTTCCAAATAGCGGTACCTTTAACATTAATCTATCAGTCAAACGTAAAAATGATTTCACAAACTTTCTAAGCAGTCCAAAAATAAATAAAAATCCAAACATTCCAACAGTTAAAACTAACCAATAACTACTAACCCAATCGCCAACACCAATTACAAACTCTGTAATTGGAGGAAGCTCTTGATTCATCTGCTCAAATATAGAGGTAATTTTTGGAACAACAAAAGCTATCATAAAACCTACCATTAGAAGAGAAACAATCATAATAAAAGCTGGATATGCAAATGCACCTTGAATCTGTTTATTTACCTTGTCTTGTTCTTTCATATAAATTGCAAGTTCGTGCAGTACTTTATCTAAAATACCACTATCTTCTGAAACTTTAATAGACTGTTTATAGAAGGCAGGAAGTGCAACAACGGTCTGCTCATCAAGTGCTTGATAAAAGTTTTTTCCCTCATCCAAAAATGTAGTCAAAGTAGATAAAAATAGACTCATATTTTTATCGCCACTATATTGATTTTGAGCTAACCTAATTGCATTAACAATTGAGATTCCAGACTTAATGTAGATACTTAAGTCCCTACTAAATGTAGCTAACTCTTTTGGAGTGATTTTATAGGTTCTATTAAATTTAAAACCTTTAAAAAGTGGAGCAGAAGCTTCACTTACAGAGCTATAAAGAATCTTACGTGAGCGTAAACGCTGTTTTGCATCATCGAGTGAAGTAGCCTCAATCTTTTCACTTACACGTTTACCCTGAGCATTAACTCCTTTAAATTTAAACAGCATCTATTATAACTCCCTAGCTAATCTCAGACGCTCTTGAAAATACTCTTTTAAGCCGTCCACTGTTTCAAACTTTTTTATTTTTCCAAAATATGTAGGAAAATAGTAAATTTCTTCATTATATTCTAAAATAGTCTCACTAACACTACCATTTTTAAATAGTGTGAACTTAAGACACACTTCTATCTCTTCACGCTCATCATAAATTGGTAAATATTTTCTATTTTGTAACTGTCCATCTTTATCAATTTCATAACTTATAACCTCTTTTTTAAAGAGTTCTAAATATCTCTTAGTTCCATTTGCATCAACATATATCTCACACTTCTTACACTCATCAGTACAGATGAGACTAACTTCATTTTTATCTTTAAATTTTTTCAGATGTTCACTAAGTTGTTCAATACCAACACTTTCAGTTCGCTGAAGCTTATCAATATTTTGAATAAAAAGCACATACACAATGCCAATAATAACAATGACTAATATTAGCTCAAAGAGCGTAAATGAGTTACGCTCTTTTATCTTTGACACTTAGAAAAAAGAATATCTTTATCTTCATCTGTACCACCCTCTTTTTGGTCAGCACCCAATGAGATAAGTTCAACCTCTCCATCCTCATAAATGTAGATATATGGACTATTCCAAGGATCTTTTGGAGAAGATTTACTCTCAATATAACCACCCTTAGGATAATCTGGATAACGCTCTTCATCTGGATTCTTAATTAATGCAACAATACCCTCTTCTGTTGATGGGTAGTGACCTAAATCAACTTTAAACATTTTTGCAGATTCTACGATATTTTTCATCTGAACACATACAATTTTACGTTTTGCTTGCTCACCTTTTCCAATTAAATTTGGCATTACAAGTGTAGCTAGAAGCCCTAAAATAATGATTACAATCATTAATTCCATTAAAGAGAACGCTTTTTTCATAAAAGAACCTTACATATAAAATTGTCGTGATTTTATCTAAAGTTTACTAACAACAGCTTTACGCATCTTTAAGACCGACCCTAATAGCTTCATCAAGAGAGGTCTCGCCCTTAAGAAGTATCTGTTTGAGTTGTGATGGTATACTTTGCATCCCCTCTTCTAAAGCCTTTGCTCTAAGTACAT
>Ga0316207_10000705_pt1 | contig 48908 bp, 47 predicted proteins | sample 6weekpyrite_MG_FD_204943 | JGI IMG/M metagenome (GOLD analysis project Ga0316207, IMG submission 204943) | Microbial mat bacterial communities from mineral coupon in-situ incubated in ocean water Damariscotta River, Maine, United States -... | ecosystem: Environmental > Aquatic > Marine >... | reverse complement strand
AAATAGATTAAAAAGAAGTTTTAGGACAATAGAAATTGTCTCAGGTGTACTACTTATTATTGTTGGTATCTCAATTGCAATTGGTAGTCTTGGTGAACTTACTGGTTATATTAGTGAAATTTTAGGAGTTCAATAATGAAAAATTTTATCGTATTATTAATGTTAGCCGCATCTTTATTTGCAGATATTGAGTTAGTTTCTAGTCTTGATAAAGCTAAAGAACTTGCTAAAAAAGAGAACAAAATTATTATGATGGAAATTACTCAACCTGGTTGTCCAGCTTGTGAGTATATGGAATTTGTTGTTTTTGAAGATCCACTTATTGAAAAAGAGATAAGTGAACACTTTATATCTGTTGAGTATGACAAACAAAAGGTTCCTGATGGATTTAGAGTTTTTGGGACACCAACAATATACTTTTTAAATTCAGATGGCACAAAATTTACATCTCCACAAATCGGTGCAGCGAATGTTAAAAAATTCATGAAAAAACTAAAAAGTGTTCAAAAAGCATGGAAAAACTAAGTTTTAATTAGGCATTAAGTAAATATTTTATGTTATTTATATATAGATATGTTAATATTTGTAATTAAAGTATCGGAGAGATAAAACACATGAAAAATAGACATGCCATTAAAAAATTTCGTTCAATATCTACAAAGATTCACATACCATTAATACTCTCTTTAGCAGTAGGGCTACTGCTTGTTTTAGTCACCTCATACAGTGGATTAGACAATATAAAAAAGAATGTCTATGAAAAAGAGGCTAAAAGTATAAAAAACTATATTAATCTTGCAATGTCTGAAAAAAAGGCGGTTGCTGTAGCTAATGCCATAAATATCTCAAACAATAAAGTCTTCATCGACTCATTAAAAAATAATGATAAACAAAAAGCACTAAAATGGTCTACAAAAATTGTTGAAGATTATAAAAAATATACAAAATTTAAAAATGTCAAAATCCATCTTCATACAAGTAATGTCCACAGCTTTTTACGTTCATGGAAACCAGATAAAAACGGTGATGATTTATCGAGTTTTAGACACACTATTCTTGAAGTAAAAAAAACACGTAGCGCTTTTTCTGCTATTGAGATAGGGCGCGTTGGAGTTACAATACGTGGACTTGCTCCAATTATGGATAATAATGAGTATATAGGATCTATTGAGTTTCTACAGGGATTTGGTTCAATTATAAAAGATGCTAAACAAGAGATTGATTCATCAGTATTAATCTTATTAGAAAACAAATATCTTAAAATTGCAAAATCTATAGCTAACAATCCGAAAATAGATGGTTTTACAATTGCTCAAAAAGTAACTAGCATCGATACTCGTTTAGTAGATGAGTTAAAACTAGCTGGTAATATTAATCAAATGGATGAGAAAATGACGGATAACTACTTTGTTAAACTATTTCCGTTAAAAGATTTTAGAGGAAAAGAGATTGGTAAAATTGTTGTTAGTAAAAATAGTGCAGTCGTTAATAGTGCGATAAAAGCAGCAACAGATACAAACTTAAAACAATTAATTATTATGCTTATAACTGACGTATTTGTCCTTATAATGCTAATATATATAGTCAATAAATTAGTTAAAATTCCTTTGCAAAATCTAATTGATGTGACTAATGATTTAGCAAGAGGGAATGCAGATCTTACAAAACGTCTGAACATACATACAAAAGATGAACTAGAGATTATTGGCAATAATTTTAACCAGTTCATAGAAAAGTTATACGAAATTTTATCAAAAATAAATATTTCTTCTAATAATTCAGCAGAGCTGAGCAATAAAGTGCAGGAGATAGGAAATTCATTAAGCACAGTAGCTAGCAAACAAAAAGATGGTGTAGCAAAATCTCAGGAGATCACTAAGAAAATGGGGCAAGATTTGGATGTATCTGAGTCCCTATCTATAGCAACAGCTACAGATGTACAAGCAAGTTATAAAACATTAGAAGCGATGGTAAATTCTCTAAATAATACTGTAGATAAAATATCACATATTAGTGAAGAAGAGCAAGAAATATCTGAAAATGTTGATAGATTGTCAGAACAAAGTAATCAGATAAACTCTGTTTTACATATAATAAGAGATATTGCAGATCAAACAAACTTACTCGCACTAAATGCAGCTATTGAAGCTGCACGTGCTGCTGAACATGGGCGTGGATTTGCTGTTGTGGCAGATGAAGTACGTAAATTAGCAGAAAGAACACAAAAGAGTATCACTGAAATAGATATGACAATTAGCATATTAATACAAACTGTAGCAGATGTGACGACTAGAATTAGTAATAACTCTAATGAAATGCAACTTATGAAAGATAACTCAACAAATCTAATTGAATTAGCAAATGATGCAAAAGCAAAAACAATTACAACAATTGAACAGTCACAACAAGCATCCGCAGAAGCTGTATTTATTGCTCAAAATGTGAAAACCCTTCTCGTACAGATGGAGAGTACAATGAAACTATCTGAACAAAATAGTAAAATTGCTATAGATGTATTAGATGATTCCAATCAATTAAATACTATTAGTAAAACACTTAAAAGTGAACTTAACCTTTTTAAAATGTAGTAGTTTTAAATCTTTTTAATATTTAAAACATCAATAAGGTTTAATCTCTTCATAAGTGTAATGAGCTTTTCGTTTTTCGCCAGAATCTCTATTTCGTGTTCATAGTTCTCTTTTATCTCAAGTAATAACCCAATTAACGAAGATGGGATTACAAACGCCTCTTCTAAAACAAGAGAGACAACCCCACCTTTACTATTTTTTATAACACTGTTTAGAGCATTCATAACACTATTTGAGTCTTCAATCCCCTCGACATACCCTGTTACAAAGACTTGATTACTATTTATTGATAACTCCATACTTTATCCTTTATAAATTGTTTTAACTATTGTCACAATATTGCCTTGCTTATTGTAATAAATTCCATCTGAAAACTCCTTAACCATAACAACTCCTCTACCATTGAAAGTTTTATCTTCCATGACTTCTAAATTTTTAAAATATTTTGAAACTTTAAATCCTTTACCCTCATCGCCAATAGTGATTTTTAATAAAATTGTATCTTCTATAAAATAATAAGAGATACAAACATTAATTTTCTTATTTATATTCTCTTTTTCCATCTGTAAGAGATAAGCTGCATAATCTTTATTAGAAATTAACTTCTCTTTTTGTTCTGATGAGATACCATAGTTTCCATGTTCTAAAGAATTCATCATCAACTCATTTATTAAAAAAGATATTTCTATTAAAACATCTTCTTTAACTCCCATTTTAAATAAAAATTGCTTAATTTCTTTAGCACATAATCCAATTTCATCAATTGAGGACTTAGTACTAAAGCGCTGTTTAATTAAATTATTATCTTGAAAAAATCTTATGTAGATAGCACTAACATCATCTCTATTTTTAATAATCTTCTCATCTCTATATATAAAAAACTCTTTGAGTGTATTAGAACGTTTAAAATCATCTTCTAGGTAATCATCATAGAGTTCATTTGATTTAGTAATTAACTCATTTACCCCATCACTATATAACATCAATTTATCTAAACCTTTAGTTGAGACAGTATCTATATTAGCAGTTTTTGTATATTGTGATATTGGTGGATTAGTAGCATAAAAATTGTGTACAGTTTGATTTTGTTGCATTAACAGTGATGGCATACCAAAGTTTGCAATTTCTAGCTTCTCTTTAATCGGAGTAAAATGAATTAAAATAATACTTAATATCTCATTATCTAACAAAATTGTATGAACAAAGCCTAAAAACAATTCTACTAACTCCCTAAAGCCAATACTGTGTGAAGAGCTATTTTTAATACAAGCAGATGTCTGCATAGCAGTAAATGACGCAGACATACCTTTACCCATAGCATCTATAATGTAAAATAGATAATCTCCATTACCTAAATCAATTGTCTCATACATATCTCCACTAACTGTATCTAAAGGCATAAAAAAAGAATCTACAAACAGATTATTTTCAATCTCAATGTGTGAGAGATCATCTTGTAGAAGTTTAATCTGTTTTAGCAAGGCTCTTTGATATTCAGATTCATAATAATTTCTTTTACTTTGTAACTCTTTATAACTTTTAAAAAAGTCATCATCTAGGAGACCTAAGAAAAAGTATACTTGATTACCAAGCTGCATTTTTGTAATAATACAGACCTGATCTTTTATCTTAGCTTTTTTATGCACTGTTGTATCAAATAAAACATGTGGTTTAATTAAAGCTTTTTTAAATAGCTCAGTTAATGGTACATTATTATGAGGTACTAATAACTTATCTAAGTTAAAATCATAAGCACTACTAAGTGAATAAAAACTACATGCTTTTTTATTCATATAAAGTGGAGAAAGATTACTTTCGAGTAAAAATGATGGCATATCCAAAGAATCTATTAACTCAAATATACTAGAATTTAAAATAGCGCTATTCATTATTTCTTCTTTAAAAATATATTAGACTACTAATAAACTTCATAAAAGAAGTTTAATGCTATTCTATCCAAATCTAAATATTTACATATTTTTTACATAAAGATACTATTCTACCAAAAAATAGAGGAGAGAGTTAAATATGAGAAGAGTAATGTTATTCGTGACAATGGTAATACTTGCATTAACAGATGCATCAGGCAATGGAGATATTTTGCTATACAAAGTAGATAATTCGAAAAATTTAATTACTACTGAGAATATTGCATTTTTATTGGAACAAGAGGGTTATGAAGTTGCTAAAAACCAAGATATGAATACACCATATGAAAGACAATTTAAAAAATCATCTTTTAAAATCTATAGCTTAATGTCTATTTATCACCCTGAGGTTGCAAACGAATCTGTATTAAAATATTCTGAGAGTGGACTATTTGTACCTTTTTCAATAGCTATTTATCAAAGAAAAAATGAAGATTCCCTCTATATAGCTCTTCTGAGTTCAAAGGCTAAAGAAAAAATCTTAAATGTTATAGATCCGATGTTTTCAAGATTAGAAGCACATAACCGTGTAACTATCAAAAAAATTCTACCAAAGGCAGTTGAAGTTAAATTTGATTACAAACCAATCAAGACAGATGAAAAACTATATACAAAATACTCTTTTGAAGTTGATGATGATGAGGCACTAGAGTCGTATGAAGATTTTAAATTAATGCTTACGGAGGGGATGAAGCCAAGTGGTTTTGTTGTAGCAAATTACATAGATTTCAATAAAGAGTTAAAAGTTTCAAAACATAATGATTATCTTTTTTATGATTCATACTCATTGTGTAAATTAAAAATTATCTATGAACTGTCTAAAACAAAACCAGAAGCTGGTGCTTTTGCTCCATGTACTATGGTTATCTATCATAAAAAAGGGAGTAATAAAACTGAGCTTGTATCATTAAACATTAACAATCTTACTTCTACTTTAGCACTTCAAGATAAAAGTTTATTAAAGATGTTAGAAAAAGCTCAAAAGGATATGACAAAAATAATTGAAGATGCCTCAGAATAGAGTTAAATCTATAAATTGTAAAGGGAAAACCGATGAAAAAACTATTACTACTATTTTTCTTAGTAGGTTCACTACTTGCTAATGAAAGTATCAAAAAAAGTGTTGTATTTGATTTAACTTCAGGTGATTTAGAGACATTTAAAGTGCATATTTTACGCGCTATTCCTAAATTAAAATCATATTATGAGAGTAAAATGCAAGAACTTAAAGTAGTTGTCGTTATTCATGGTTCTGCTTACAAATTTTTTGTTAAAGATTTAGCCCACTCTCCATATTTGAATGATGGAGTACTTGTAAAAGCTAATGATAATCTAAAAAAGCGCATTAGTGCAGCAAATGGGCTATATGAAATAGAGTTTATAATGTGTGAAGTTGGTATGGAACATCAGAGGTTACATAAAAAAGATATTTATCCATTTGTTAAATTTGTTCCATCACCATCGATTCCATTAATAGACATGCAACATGAAGGTTTTGCGTATATTCCAGTACCATAAAAAGAGGTAAGAATAATGACAAAAATAGTATCAGTGTTATGGATTATATTACTATTATCTGCATCTTCTAATGCATTCATGCTTAAAAAATATGGTAAATTCGAATTTAAAAAAGCTAATGCTAATGTCTATATTATGCACGGACCGGTAGTGGGTCCTAATAAAGAGAATGAAGGGTTCATGAATAATCCGTCATTTATAGAGGGTAAAACTGGTCTCATTGTTATAGATCCTGGAGGAAATTTCAATGTTGGAAAAAAAATATTAGCAGAGATAGAAAAAATAAGTAATAAACCAATACTAGCCGTTTTTAATACTCATAAGCACGGTGATCATTGGTTTGCTAATAAAACTATTAAACAAAAATATGAAGATGTTAAAATATATGCGCACCCTCAAATGATAAAAGAGGTAAAGTCTGGTGATGCTGAGATTTGGTATACAATTTTAGATAACTTAACTGCCAATTTATATGGAACAAAAGAGTTTGCTTATCCAGATTATGAACTAGTTGATGGTCAAAAAATCAAAATAGATGGTGAAGAGTTCATAATTACCCATCCAAAAATAGCACATACTGATACAGATATTGTTATAGAACATGTAGGTAGTAAAACACTTTTTTTAGGCGATAATCTCATGAAAAACCGTTTTGGCAATTTTGATAACTCTTCTAGTATTATTAGTAATATCAGTTATTTAAAAAGTCTAAAAGATAGTAAAAAATTTAAATTATATGTACCAGGGCATGGACCATCAGGGAAAATGAATGAAACAATAGATCCATTTCTTAACTATCTTGAAATCATTTCGAATGAAGCCAAAATTGCACTTGATGATGAAATCCAGACATATGAAATTAAATCAAAAGTTATTGCACGCCTTAAAAAATATCAGCAATGGGATGGGTTTGAGAACCAAGTTGGTAGACATCTCATAAAAGCCTACAGTGAGTGGGAAGAAAAAGAGATGGATTAAATTTTTTAAATTTAATCCAAAGATGCTAAAGATATAATACTAGTAATTTATAACTTAAGGAAAACTACATGGCATCAGGTATTTTTCTAATATTAGACGACATTGCAATGCTAGCTGATGATGTAGCAGTTGCTACTAAAATAGCTACTAAAAAAACTGCTGCAATTCTAGGTGATGATTTAGCAGTAAATGCAGAAAAAGCAACCGGTTTTGAGCAAAATAGAGAGTTAGCAGTAATCTGGGCTATTACAAAAGGCTCTCTTAAAAATAAGATAATCATCCTTCCCTTTGCATTTATCTTAAGCTCTTTTGCTCCATGGCTTATTGTCTATATACTTATTATTGGTGGATTATACCTACTTTATGAGGGAACTGAAAAGATTGCAGAGTTCTTATTTCATAAAAGTCATCAAAAAAAAAATATAGAACTTCTAAAATCTACTGAAAAAAATATTTTAGAGATTGAGAAAAACAAGATAAAATCAGCAGTTTTTACAGACTTTATCCTCTCAATAGAGATTATCGTCATTGCATTAGGTACAGTCATAATGCAACCTTTGATAATTCAAATTGCATCGACTACTTTTGTAGCATTTGTTGCTACATTTGGAGTTTATGGTTTTGTAGCGATGATTGTTCGAATGGATAACGTGGGATTTTGGCTTATTGATAAAAAATATTTTAAAAGTGGTAACTTTTTAATTAGTGCAATGCCAAGAGTTATCCAACTCTTGGCAATTATAGGAACTATAGCAATGTTACTAGTGGGTGGTGGTATACTTTCGCATAATATTGAGATTTTTCACCACTATTTTATAGATTCAATACCAAGCATTATAAATGAGCTTTTAGTTGGTTTAATTGTAGGATTTGTTCTCTTAATAGTTATAAACTTATCAAATAAGATAAAAAATATAAATTTATAGAGGATACTAAATAAAGAGAATGAAAAAACAGCTTATTCTATCAACTTTAATGCTTCTATCATCACTGAATGCGACTTCTATAGATAATAAAAATATTCTAATCTCAGCACAAGATGCAATAAGTCTAATCGGTTCTAAAGATGTTGTATTTGTAAGCGGAGATAATAAAGATTTATATAAACTTGGACATATTAAAGGTTCAACTCAGATGTACGCCTATGAGTTGCATAAATCTGACATTATGGGAAAAATATCTTGCGCCCCACTTTTTGCTTGTCAAGCTTATGCAACAAGCTATATTGGAAGTAAAGCAATAGATAATAACACTTTAGTAATAGCTTATGATAATCAAAATGGTATCAATGCCTCTGCTATTTATGCTTATTTTAAAAGCTATGGACATAAAAATATAAAAATCTTAAATGGTGGGCTAAATGCTGTAAGAAAATTAGATCCTAATCAAAAGATTTATGATTCAATCTATAAAGAACTAAAAAATCAAGATGAACCAACACAACAAGAGACATACTCACGACTTAATGATGTTGAATCTAATCTACTTGTAGTAAAAGGTGCAGAGAGTGTAAGAGAGATAAAAACTTACAAAATTAATAAAGATAGTCTTGATTACTCCAGAATAGCTACTAAGTCAGATGTAGTACATGCGATGCAAGATATTTTAGAAAATGGTAAAAATAGTGCTTTTGTTATTATAGATTCACGTACAATGGCAGAAATTATAGGTGAAAAAAAAATTAGAAATGTTGCACGTGGTGGTCATATTCCAAGAGCAATATTTATTGAAATTAATAGGCTATATGATTTTAACAATAGTCTCTCTTTTAAAAATATGCAGGAGTTGGCAACCATATTTAAAGATTACGGAGTTACAAAAGATAAGATAATTTATGCTTATTCTCATATTGGCTCTGGCAAAAGTTCTAAAATAATAACAGCTCTTGAAATGCTTGGTTATAAAAGTGCCAAAATTTATACAGGTGGCTGGGATGAATGGGGTAATGATTTAAGCCTGCCAATAAAGAGATAAGACAGACTATGTATAATAAAAGACGTAACTTTTTAAAACTATCAGGTATTGCAGCTGCACTAATAGGTTCAAGTCCAAACCTATTTGCTAATGAAGAAAATAGCTCTTCTAAGAAAAATGGAAGCAGAATTCTTTACCCAATGGAGCGAGAGGGTGAGAGGGGTGATGGTAAATGGAAAAGAGTATCATGGGATGAGGCTAGTGAAAAAATAGCACAAAAAATATTTGATGTTATGACAGATATTGCACGTGGTGCTAAAAAATTGATGATTCATTCAGTAAATTCTCAATACTCCAAAAGTTATAGCCTTGCATCTGAGCGTTTTTGTACACAACTTGGAGCTATTAGATTTCATACAAAATCATACACAGCAGATATGTTTAGTGGAGCAGTAGTTGCCTTTGGTGATGGAAATATTGGCTGTAGTGATGATTTTCTATATAGTGCAGATACTGTAATTATGTGGGGCGTTGAGCCATCTACTTATAATAATATTTTAAAAAATAGACATGATAACGTAAAAGTTATTGTCATCACATCTAACTTTAATGCCACAGCTACATCTGCTGATTTATGGATTCCAATAAAACATGGTAGCGATAATACTCTTGCAATGAGTATTATACATGTAATCTTAAAAGAGCAATTGCAAAAAATGGAATTTATGAAACTTTTCACAGATTTAACCTTTTTAGTTGATGTAGAGACTAAAAAGATGATTAGTCCCTCACAAATTGATGGTTCAATAGGTAAAGAGGAGTTTTATGCGTGGAATACAAAAACTAACTCTGCTGTACTTATGCCTGGAACTAAAGGGAGCGAACATAGAACTTTGCGTCTTAAAGAGTTCGGAATATCTCCAGCACTTGAGGGAAGTTATGAAATCAAAGATATTAATGGTAAAATAATAAAAGTAACACCAGTTTATGAACTTCTAAAGCAAAATGTTGCTAAGTTTTCTCCTGAAGCTACACAAACTATTACAGGAGTATCTCCTGAAGTGGTTCAAAAATTGGCTAGAGATATTGCAATACCTAAAGTTGTAGAGATTACAACAGGTTCATCACTAAGTAGATACTTTAATGGATTAATGACAATTTGGAATATTGCTTCAATATGTGGGCTTACTGGACGTATGGGACCATATGGTGGACTTAATACCAAAAATGAGTTTACTACCTCAGGACTAGAGACAATTAGCGGATTTAATGATAAATACAATCCAAGAGTTAATTCAGGTTTTATAGATAGATATATATTTAGTAATGAATCAAAAACTTTTGACAAATATTTTACAGATGAAGATGTTAAACAAGCGCAAAATTCAATGAGTAAATTTGAGTATATGCAAATTATTGATGCGATGTTAAGAGATGGTAAATATGAAAAAAACACAAGGGTAAAACATTGGTTTGAACCAGACACTGCTATAGTTACAGAAGATAAAAATTTTAATAAAGATTTAATAAATAAGATAGAATTCTTTGCTTTTATCGGTTCTAACATGAATGAAGTAGCTGCTAGAGCTGACATTTTACTTCCAGCTTACTCAAAAAATGAAGTGTATGACATTAGATTATCACCTAACTCAAACAGATTTGCTAAGTTAATTAGAAGAGGCTCAAATATAAAAAATATTAATGAAGTAAAAGATCAATGGAGCATTTTCACACTAATTGCTAAAAAATTAGATGCTATTGCAAACAAAACAGAAAATATTGATAAAGCAAAAGCTAAGGATGATAAAAAATATGCACGTAATGGCTATCACAATTTAGCAAATTTTTACAAAGAATATACAAATACAGATGATAATTCAATACTAAAATCAGAACCACCTTTAGCAACTGATAGATTAGCTCTTGAAGCTGTACTTGAAGAGTGTGACCAATTTAATCCTTGGACTATTGAAAAAATGATTATGAATGGAGGCTTTTTAAAAATTAATGAAAAAGCAGGTAAAAATTCACCGCTATATTCAGATAGACCATACAGCTCATTTGAAAATACCCTTTACAAATTTGAGCCAATGAATACACTCAGCGGTCGTCAAACATTCTATGTTGATCATTCTCAATATATTCGTCTTGGAGCAAATACAAATACATCTATGCTAGATATTATTAATAATGAAGATGAACAATACCCATTTATGATGATTTTACAACAGACTCAGACAAAAAATAGACTGCCATATATTCAAATAAATGCTCAAACTGCAAAGATACAAGAGATCAAAGATAACGATAAAGTTCGTATATTCAACCAGCTCGGTGAGTTTAAAGCAATTGTAAAAACTTCACAAATAGTTAGACCTCAAACAGTTATTTTAGAAGCTTTGCATAATAAACTAATACCTCAAACTCTTAATCTTTTAGAAATGGCAGATGGCTGGGGACACCTAAAATTTGGTAATTCATGGGATGGAAATAGACACGAATATAATAGTAAAATTAATTTCGAGAAAATTAATGAGGTGATTGATGGATAGAATAACTTTTTTAATATTAATTCTGATTTCATTAAATACATCTACTAATGCTAAAGAACTTTTTTCAAAAACTGGCTTTTTTACAAACTCTGATTGCGCACAAAAAGGCAACTTTAAAGATTGTTACTTAGAATCTTATTCATGCGGATATGAGAATTGCTTTAAAGATTATGAACCAACTAGGAGAGCAAATGAAAACTTTATACTTTATGTTCATAATGAGGGAAAATATTATAGAGTTAATACAGATGAAGTTAGACGTTCATCGCTAGATGAAATAATAAATAAAAATAGTATTACTCTAATTGGAGATTATAATATATCAACAAATACAATACAGGTATATAAAATTAAATCCCCTAATTAAAATTCATAAGCTATTGAAAGTGTTTGAGCAATATCGGTCTTTTCAACATTTGTATATGGCCTACTATCAAAGTTATGTTGCGCTCTTAAAAGTAGACTAAAATCTTTAATTAATTTTACTTTAACTTCAGCAGTTTGTAAAATACGATAATCATCCAAAGCATCTAGGCGAGGCTGGTAATATCCTGTATATGTAATATCTACAGATGAGTTTACTTTATGTCTATATGATAAATAGATACTTCCCATCATATACTCTTTTTGTGAACTACTTTTTTCATCTTCTATAGAGTAGATTAGACTCAAGCCAAGATATGTATTTCCCCATCCCTTAGATTCAGATAATCTAATTCTAGGTCCAAGGCCAAATAGTAGTCTCAAATTTAACTTTTGAAACTCATTCTTCTCGGCTTGAGTGAAATACTCCATAACAACATTTCTATTAATACCACGAATATGACGCAAATGTAAGTATGTTTTATCGATATTTTTAACACCATTTGCTTTTCCAAATGAGTAATCGCCATTTAATGTAGATACTGAATTGAACGTATCGTACTGTATTTGAAATCCAGCATTATATTTGTCTGTATCTGAATTACCACGGGTTGTGCCAAATGAAGCAGAAATCTGTTTACTCCAACCTGGCATACTATCTCCAACATCTATAGGCATTATATTGACTATTGCCGACAACTTTAGCGTCAAAATAAACATAAATATAAACAAACGAAACATCTATATAAACTCCTCATGTGCTTCTTTTAAGCCCTCTATGGCTATCTCAAACATTTTTCTTTCATTAATCTCTATCTCATCTATGAGGTAAATCGAGCGCTCAAAATTTTTCCAAACCCTTCGAGATGGTTCATAACGTGAACGTTTTTGTAACTCCAGACTTACTGCGCCATTTATTAATGCTCTTAAAAGTTTTACTCTTGGGGTTTTTAAAAATCTACTACTAAACCAAAGCTTTTCTATCGTAGCATGAGCATCAAAAAAATGGCCATTTTTAATTTGCGTTACAAACTGATTTGTAATCTCTAAATCTAATAATTTAAACAAAAAAGTTTATCTACCTTCTGCCTTATGCAAAGCGCTAATCATATCCTCTTGTTTAGCCATATGAGGTATTTTAGAGCTATAATTTCCACTCTTATCAAAAAGAAAAATATCTGATGTATGATTAACCGAATATCCCATCTTTGATCCTTTTAATTTAACTTTTCTAAAATAACCACCATAACGCTCAGTTAACTCATGAAGATATTTCTCATCATCTACAGTAGCTCCTATAAAATTTTTATGAAAATATGAAGCATAACCTTTTAGATGTTCTAATGAGTCACGCTTTGGATCAACGCTTACAAAAATACCTTGAAAATTTCTCTGTTCTTCATCTGAGAGTGCGTTTAATGCCTCAGACAATCTACTTAAACTAGTTGGACATACATCAGGACAATACATATAACCAAAATAAAGAGCAACAACTTTGCCCTTAAAATCTTCTAATTTTATAGGACCATCAATAGTATTTAGGTCAAACTTATAACGCACCGCATCTTTGTGCTTCTCAAACATAGGTTTTGTGACCTTAATACCTATTAAGATAACACCTAACGATAAAAAGGTGATGATAAAAGCTTTAACAACCTTTTGATTCATCTATTTATTTCTGTCCATGATTCATATTCATGCCACTCATAACTTTTTTAACGGGTACATCCAATTTAATCTTTTTTCCGTTTGACAAAGTTAACTCTAAATCCACATTTTGACCATCAACCAAAGGTTTTTTTAATCCAAAAAACATAATATGAAAACCACCTGGTTGTAACATCGTATGTCCATTTTTTTTAACATCAATTTTTTCAACTTGGTACATACGCATAACTCCATTAGTCATATCATGAGTATGTAACTCCAATGTTTTTGCAACACTAGAAGCCGCAGCTACAACTGAAATGTCTTCAGTAGAGTTATTCATTAACATCATAAATGCGGCACTATTTGGAACTCCTGGTGGTGTTGCACGCACATAAGCATTACTCACCATAAGCGACGATGCTGATACTGAACTAATAACTAATATTAGCATCATAAATAATTTTAATTTCATAAGTTTTCCTTGCTAGTTTTGGATAAAATTCACATAGATTTCTTTTAAAACTAGAAACCTAATGCAAGTATAGCAAAGGTCAGGCATTTATATGGCAAAAAAATATAAAAAGCAGAGTAAAATAAATCAAACTATCAAAGATATATTTGATGGACTTGGATTCGATGATGGTATAAACAAATTAGATACCGATACTCTCTTAGCAATAAATATAGCACTAGGCTTTAATCCTAAAGATTTAAGCCGTGATAAACTCTTAAAATCTTCACGTCGAGCCTACTCTGAAGCAGATTCAGAAGAGAGAAATGAGATTTTACATCTTTTAAAAAGTTTTATAACTAATGATATATCTTTAGAACAACATGATGATATACGCCAAGAGAAATTAGAGACAATTCTTAACACCATTGTATGTACACAAGAGGAGAATGATGAACTAAATCGACACTTTATTCAAAGCTCACGTAAATTGACTACTGCTAAAGTTGAAAGTAAACTTCAAGCTATTAGAGTTATAGCTCGTCAAAAAGAGCTTGAACAAAATCTTAATGGAACTTTTAATGAAAATGGCAGATTTTCATTTATACATACAAATACAATTAATTTTGCTAATGATACTTTTGATAAAAGTTTTAAAATAGATACAAGAGGCTTTCAACTAGGTGAGTTTGCAAAAAAAGATATTTTAGAGCGTATTGAAGAGGAAAAAGAGAGTAGTCTAAGAATACATAATGAAAAACTAGATCTCCTATTAGATAAACTTAAAAATCACCCATATTTAGAGAACAACTTTATTCTTGAAGCACTTAAATCACTACCACAACATTCAGAACTCTCATATTTAGAACTAAAAGATGAAACACTTAGTAAGCTATTTAAACCTCTATGCTCACAAATGAATATCATAGATGAAAGCTTTATACTCTATTTTAATGAAATATATCCTCTATTTGGAAAAACTAACATACTTTTTTCAACTCAAGCACAACTTCATAGACGAACAATTTTAAAAGAGATTACAGCAGGACGAGAAATAAAGAGCTTTTTTAATACTGAAAAGTTAAGCTCTTCAATGATTAAAAATTTCGAAGATCAATTAGATGAACTACTCACACAGTGCCAAAATGCTTCCTCAATTATAGATCTAAGTCAATCAGATATTAAAAAAATATTAATTGAGCCAATTATTAAACAAGTAAGCAAACAGAGTCTAAATATTAGTCCTAAACGAATGCGTAGTATATTTACTATATTTATGCGAGAAATTAATCCTAAAATTATTCATAAACAAAAAGAGGCACTTTTATCTAAGACTATTAGAGATTTTAAAAATATGTTTGGCCGCGCTCGTGTTATGAGAAGGAGACTCCACTTTTTTATGGGCCCTACAAATAGTGGTAAAACATATCAAGCTATGCAACATCTAAAAAATGCAGATACAGGTTACTACCTAGCTCCATTACGTCTTTTAGCACTTGAAGGTTATGAAAACCTTAAAGAAAATGGTATAGAGGTATCTTTAATTACAGGCGAAGAGCAGCAAGAAAACCCTTTTGCTTCGCATATCTCCTCAACAATTGAGATGTTAAACTTTAATACTGCCGTTGATGTTGCTGTAATAGATGAAGTCCAGATGTTAAATGATTCTCAACGTGGCTGGGCATGGGTAAATGCAATCATAGGTGTTAGTGCAAAAAATATCTATATGACAGGTTCAGAAGATGCTCTAAATGCTGTAAAAATAATAGCCTCATGGCTTGAAGAACCACTAGATATAATAAAGTGTGAACGTAAAAATCCACTTACTCTAATGAACATGAATACAACATTTGATAATCTCAAACCATCTACTGCAATCATAGCATTTTCACGAAAACAGGTACTTACGCTTAAACACAGACTACACAATAAATTCAGTACTTCTGTAATATATGGCAGTCTAAGCCCTGAAGTTAGACGTGAAGAGGCAAAACGCTTTAGAAGGGGTGAGACACAACTTTTAATAGCAACAGACGCTATAGCTATGGGTCTTAACCTACCGATAAAAACAATATTATTTAGCCAATCTACTAAATTTGATGGTCAAAATATAAGAGCGCTAATGGGTTCAGAGGTACGTCAAATTGCAGGACGTTCTGGTCGTTATGGACTTCATGAAGAGGGATATGTTGGTGCAATTTATCCAGATGTATTAAAAGATATTGGTAAAATCCTATATAGCAAATCAACACAAATTGAACCACCATTTGCAGTAGCTGCAACATTAGATCAGGTAAATCTAATAAGTACCATACTTCTAACACACAATTTAGAGGAGATACTAGATTTTTTTGCCTCTAATATGCACTTTGATGGTCCTTTTAAAGCACACAATATTGAGCAAATGAAAGAAATTGCAAAAGTTGTTGATCGTTACGAATTAGACTTAAAATCAAAATTTCACCTAAGTGGAGCGCCTGTTGCTCTAAACATTGCTCACATAGAAAAAGTTTTCTTAAGATATGTAAGAGCGATAGAGAGTAATACTCCAATAACATTTAAAATTCCAAAAAATTTACATCAATCAGCAAATACTCAAGAAGAGTTACTAGCAGCAGAAGATAAAATTAAAGAGATAACTCTATATCTTTGGTTATCTTATAGATTTAAGGAGCTTTTTGTAGATTCTGAAGTTGCTCTAAAAGCGAGGCAAATTATAAACAGATATATTGAAAATAGCCTACAAAATCAACTTCTAATACAGAAAGAGAGAGATTTTAACAATAAATACACAAAAAGAGAAAAATCTCATAGAAAAAGAAGAAAATAATCAGTTTTTTAATTTGTATTGCTTTTAATAGCAAATTTAAATATAATCAAACAATTTTATACTTATTGATTTGATTTAAAGGCCTAAATGTATGAAAAATCTAAAAGATATTCCAATCGCTTATAAGATACATCTACCTATTTTCTTTACGATTATGATTGCTATAGCTATTGTCATATTTAATTCCTATATTGAGTTAAATCGTGTAGAAAATCTATCAAGAACAGATACTATTAAACAGATGGATCTATATATTAAACAAAGTCTTAAAGAAAAGAGTCAAGTAGGTCTAACTAATGCTATTAATTTATCTTTAAATGGATTGGTTATTAATGCCTTAAAAGAGAATAATAGAGAGCTTTTATATGATTATTTGCATGAGTTATCATCTAAATTTAAACAGATTTCAGACTACAAAGATATTAAAATACAGATTCATGATAAAAATACAAAGAGTTTTATACGTCATTGGAAATTAGATGAATATGGTGATGATTTGTCAACTTTTAGAGGTTCATTGAATTATGTTAAATTAAATAAAAAACCAATAGCTGTTATTGAACCAGGAAGAGCTGGGATGTTTTTACGTGGTGTAGCACCAATTATCAAAGATAAAAAGTATTTAGGAAGTGTTGAATTTATTCAAAGTTTTGATTCAATCGTACTAAATGCCATAGATGACAATAAGTATAATCTTCTATTTTTAACATTTGACTCAAAAAATTTTCAAAGATTTAATAAAAATGATCATATGGTTGGAGACATGTATCTATCTCAAAAATTAGAAAATACAAACCAAAAATTACTATCAAAACTTAATAAAGATGACATCAATCAATTACAAAATAGTAATTATTTAGTTAAAAGTGGCTATTTTATAATTTCAATACCTCTGTTTGCTAGTAAAAATGAAAAAGTAGGAGTTGTATTAGTTGCTTTACTAAATGATGAGGTAAACTCATTTGTTGATGAAGCTAAAGAGAGTTTAATAACTCAAATATGGATTATGTTGACAGCAGCTATCTTAGTTTTAATGTTTTTAATTACGATACTTCATTACAATATAAAATTACCAATTAAACAGCTCAATGATGCTATGGATGATATTAAAAACACTCTTTCTGATAAACAAAGCTTTATGGAGTTAAATAAACTCAAAATAAAAATGGATCAAAAAGATGAAATAGGATCTATTGCTCACACTATTAACCGTCTTCTTAAATCTTTACTATCTGAGTTTATAAAAGTACAAAAAGCTTCAAAAACAACACAAGAGTATGTAAAAGCTGTAAATGCTGGAAGTATTGTCTCAAAAAGTGATTTAGATGGTAACATTACATATGTTAACCAAGCACTATGTGATATAACAGGTTATACAAAAAAAGAGTTAATTGGAAAACCTCACAATATTTTTAGACATCCAAATACATCAAAAAAGACATTTAAGGAGTTATGGGAAACAATTAAGAGTGGAAAAATATGGCATGGTATTCTTAAAAATAGACGAAAAGATGGAACAACATTTTATGCGAATATAACGGTAGTACCAATTACCAATAATAGCAATAAAGTGATTGAATATATTGCTCTTCGAGACGATGTTACAGAGCTAGTGAACTCTAAAGAGGAGTTAAAGAAAACATTTTTCACAGATCCACTTACAAGCTTTGGAAATAGATTTAAAATGTTAGAGACATTACAAAAATATCCAAAATCACCACTTGCTATTATAGATATTCATTACTTTAAAGAGATTAATGATTTTTATGGTTATGAAATTGGTGATAAAGTTATTGTAAATTTTGGTAATAAACTATTTAATTTTTTTAGTGATAATGATATGCAAATTTTTCACCTCAGTGGTGATGAATTTTCAGTAGTTTGTGAATCAAATACGCCACATGATGAAGAATTTATAAATAAAATACAAAAGTTTTTTAACAATTACAACCACTCTGAAATAAATATAGATGATCATATAATAGCTTTAAGCCTTACTGCTGGAGTATCAAAATCATCAGATTATGTCATGAGTCAGGCTGATATTGCTCATAAAAATGCTAAAAAAAATAATAAAGACATTGTCATCTATAGTGATGAAATATCTACAGATATTGAGTATAAAAAGAATCTAGAATTAACTAAGAAAATAAAAAATGCCATCAATAACAATAAAATAGAAGCATTTTTTCAGCCTCTTTATAATAATAAAACCAAAAAGATAGATAAATATGAGACATTAATGCGACTTATTGAAGATGATGGAAAAGAGATGTCTCCATTTGTATTTTTAGACATCGCAAAAAAAACACGACACTATAAAACATTAACACAAATCATAGTAGAACAAGCATTTAAAAAATTTGAATCAAAAGAGTGTGAATTTTCAGTTAATCTTAGCGCAGAAGATATAATAATGCACAACATTGGAGATTATTTTTTCTCACTTGCAAAACAGTATGGAGTTCAAAATAGAGTAGTTATTGAACTAGTTGAATCAGAAGGAATAGAATCATTTGATATAGTAGAAACATTTATTCAAGAGGCTAAAAGCTATGGCATGAAAATAGCTATAGATGACTTTGGAACAGGATATTCAAATTTTGAATATCTAATAAGATTAAATGCAGATTTTATAAAGATTGATGGCTCGCTAATAAAAACTATTGATAAAGATAAAAATATGCGCTCTGTCGTTGAAACAATTGTAATGTTTGCTAAAAAAAATGGTATGAAAACAGTTGCTGAATATGTTGCTACCAAAGAGATACAAAAAGTTGTAGATAAATTAGATATTGACTATTCACAAGGCTATTATCATGGTAAACCAGAAAGGTTATTGAAAAATTAATTGCCAATTAGTAAGATAAACATTAATTTTAAAAAAATTTTCAAGATTATAATACAGCTTTGAGAGAAATTAAATGTTCGTGCAAAATTTATTACTCTCCTAAAAAGATAAAATCAAACATTAATATAAACTACTTCAAACTCTAAATAATCTAAAGGATAATCTCGCATTAGGGCTCTCATTTGAGATATTCCTAGTTTACGTTCACCTGCACTTACTCCACTTTTTTTAATGTATGAAAAAAGACTTTTTTTATCTTTGAAATACATTTTATACATCTCTATCTGTATCTCAGGGTTATTAAATTGACGTTTTGCAGCTTCAATAATCATCTCTTTGGAGTGAATTGGTGAATCCACACCTCCAACAGCATGTAGAGTTCTAAAGGTGTTTGAAGTAAATAGTGCAAGTACAGCATTTGGTGCTAAATCATTAATGTGTGCAAATACTTTATCTAAATCTTTTGCCCATTGCAAAGCTGAAGCAGAAATTACTGCATCAAAATCATACTCTTTTAACTTCTCAAATGTACTCTCATCATTAAAATCAGCCTCTATAGTTATAATTTTGTCATCTTTTGGATGTAAATCTAGCATAGCTTTTGAAAAGTCAACACCAATAAATTGTTCAACCTCCCAATCTAACTCATTAGCAACAGCTCCACTTCCACATCCTAAATCTAAAATACGCTCAGGTGCTTGGTAACAATCACCAAAAATATGCTCAATTACCTCAGATTGAATACGATTTAGTCGGCGGTACTCTTGAGCAAAACGTGTAAATTCTCTATGTACGCCCATAGTTATCCCCTTCTATTTATTAGCATTGAAGCAATAAACATTCCTAGAACTACTGCAACAATTGTCGCACCACTTGGAAGAGAGTAATAGTACGATAAACTCAATCCACTAATGACTGAAATAAGTGATATAGCAATAGCAATTAATACAGTATCAAAAAAGCCTTTTTTAAAACGCAATGCAGAGATAACAGGAATAACCATTAAAGCTCCAATTAATAGTGTTCCTACAATTCGAATTGATAGCGCTATTATAATTGCAACGAGTGTAACTAATAAAAAGTTCAACCACTTAACTAGCACACCGCTAGTCTGTGCAGCTTCCTCATCAAATGCTATAAAGAAAAATGAGCGAAAAAATATTATAAAAATAGCTAATAAAAAAACTCCAACTATTGAAATTAATATAAGATCTTCTGAACTAACTGCTAAAATAGAGCCAAAAAGATAAGCAAACAAAGAACTATTAAACTCATTTGCAACTGAAATTATAATTACAGAGAGTGCTAATGAACCAGATAGAAAAATTGCTAAAATAGAATCAGAATAGATTTTATGATAACTACGTAGATACTCAATCATCCAAGCTGCAATTACTGAGACAATTATCGCCATATATACAGGTGAGTTATCAAATAAAATAGCAATTGCTACACCAACTAAAGAGACGTGAGCTAAAGTATCAGCAAGAAGTGAATATCTTTTTAAAACAACAAAAGAACCAGCAACCGTACTAATAATAGAGATAATAATTCCAGCTAAAAAGGCACGTTGCATAAAATCATATTCAAACATCTCAATCATGAGAGTATCCATCTACAAGATGTGCATGTATACCATACAATTCACTCATATCATCACAACTTAAAACTTCATGTGGCGTGTCACTCATAAGTAGGGTCTGGTTAACTCTAAAAATTGATTTTATATCATCAACAACAACTCCAATATCATGAGTAATTAAAATAATTGTTATATTATGCTCTTTATTTAATTCACGTAAAAGTGAATAAAATTTCTTTTGAACTTCCATATCTACACCAGTATTTGGCTCATCTAAAACTAAAACTTCCGGATTACTAACAAGAGCACGTGCTATAATTGCGCGCTGTCTTTGACCACCTGAGAGCTCTCCTATTCGTCTGTCTTGAAGATCTTGAACTTCCATAAGTGCCATGGCAGTATTAACCGCTTTTATATCTTCATCATCTTTTTTCCAAAAAAGTGAATACCCACTAGAACGTCCCATGCAAACAACCTCTCTTACGGTTGCTGGAAACTCACTATCCATATTTGAAACACGCTGTGGGACATAACCAATTTTATTCCAATCTTTAAAACTCTTATGAGGTTTACCAAAAAGCTTCACAGCTCCACTACTATAACTTTGAAGTCCTAATACAGCACGCATAAGTGTAGTCTTTCCACCGCCATTTGGACCAATAACAGCGCAATAATCACCCTCTTTTATCTCAAATGAAATATTCTTTAATATAGTCTCATTACCAAGTACAAGATTTAAATTTTGTACACTTATAACAGAATTCATTCACACTCCAAAACAATACTAACTTGTCTATCTATCTCTAATATCTCTTTTAAAGATAATTTAGTCAATACATTGGGAATTATTCTTTGATTATCTAACACCCTAATTTGGTCGCACAGTATATCACTCTCTTTTTCTAAATTATCTTTTTTTTCAATTCTATATCTTAGTGGGTAACTGTCATCAATCAAAAAAGTTGACATCGGTAAAACAATCGTAGTTGTATGCCCACAATCATTTAACATATTTGTCTGATAAATTAAAACAGGCCTAATCTTACCAACTTCATCGCCCTTTTTAAGATTTAATTTGGCTAAGTAAATTTCACCTTTTTTAAACATTAAATTTCTTACAAACCATCGTCTAAACTATTTTCAAACTCTTGTGAAACTTTTAAAGATTCTTCTCTTACTTTCAGTGAAGCCTGTTTAATCTGAGCTTTTAATTTCTCTTTTTCAAGTACTGATTTGTAGTAAATTACTGACTTTCTAATTAAATCACTTTTGGTAGTGTTTAATGTTTTTACCATCTCATTTAAAGTATCGTAAAATTGATCATCTGATTTTAAAGTAATCGTATGCACATGATTCCTTTATAGTTTTACATAATTGTATAACATTAAGCTTTAAGGTAATATTTTTGTAATACTATCTTTTTAATATTCAATTTGTATAGTATGCTATACGCTATGTTCAATTACTAATTGTCTTCTAATTAAAATTTATAAATAAAAATTGCAGTACTGCTAACTGTAATTAATTACAGTCCAAAGCTTTCATAAGCAAACCTAAATTTTTCCTCATTAAAGAGATATAGTTTTCGTCTTTTTGATCTTTTGTGATGTTTGCTAATGTCTCTAATATTTTTACTTCTGCATTAGATTCGCTTGCAACCATCTTAAGTGCGTTACTATTTCCAAAAGGTTCACCAAAAACAGTTGGATTTTTTACACTTTTCAAGTATTCAATAGCCTTCTTCATATTTTTAGCACTCTCTCTAGAGTGAGATGATTTTCCAGATAGTGAATGAATTTTAAAATTATACTCATCTCCTAAATAGGCATACGCATTATGATTTACAACAATTGTATCTCTTTTACATTTATTCAAAGAGCTTTCATAACTACTTTTTAATCTCTTTAGCTCTAATACGTAATTTGAAGCCCTATTTTTATAAAAAGTGCTATTTCCTTTATCTGCTTTTATTAATATTTTTGAAATCTTATCTACAACTTTAATATATAAATCTATATCTAACCAGTAGTGAGCATCAGCGTGTTCCTTGTGAGCATGTTCTTCATGATGATGCTCATTAGAATCCTCTTCTTTAATTAAACCACTACTAAGGTCATAGGCTAGCTTTTTATCTCTAAAACGAACAAGAAAATCATCAAGTCCAGCACCCATATAGAGAAAAATGTCTGAATTTATGATTTTTATTACATCTTTTGGCGTTGGAGAGAATTCATGAATATCTTGTGAAGATGAGATAATCTTTTTCACATCTATATTTTTACCACCAACAATTTTAACAGCATCATATATAGGGTAAATTGTTGTAGCAACAGTTATTCTTTTATCTGCATATAAACCTGCAATAAAAATATATAAAACTAGAAATAACTTTATCACTTTTACATCGTTTCGCTGTCAATTTCAATTACTGTATGCACGTTTCCTCTTGGATTAAAATCAGCTTTTAATTTCATTTTTCGCGGGCTTAATTTTTTAAAAAGTAGGTCGAAAATTTCATTTGCACTATCTTCATGACTAATATGCCTCTCTCTAAAAGAGTTAATATAAAGCTTTATAGCCTTAAGTTCAACTACAAAAGTATCTGGAACATAACTTATCTCAATATTAGCAAAGTCAGGATAACCACTTCTTGGACACAAACAGCTAAATTCAGGCAAAGAGATATTTATTGTGTAACTTTTTTCATGTTTATTTGGCCAAATCTCTAAATCTTTTTCAACATCAAAAGATTCTACTATTTTCTCTCCATAAAGTTTATCAGACATCTAAATGCTCTACATCTTTTGCATGTGTTTCAATAAATTTACGACGTGGCTCGACCTCATCACCCATAAATAGAGTAAAAGTGTCACTAGCAGCTTCAGCATCTTCGACTGCAATACGCAACAATCTTCTATTTTCAGGTGTCATAGTTGTCTCCCATAACTGCTCAGGATTCATCTCACCAAGACCTTTGTAACGTTGAATGTACGAACCTTTTTTAGCACGCCCTTTAACATCTTCTAAAGAGTTTAAAATGTCTTCATCTTTAAAAAGTGGCATATCCCAATCTTTAATTTTACTGTATGTATATTGTGCCTCTTCATAGTATGGTGTTGCAAAAAGCTCATCATTAATTTTAAGCTCTTCCATACCACCATTTGTCTGAACATAGATATGTATAAACTCTTCATTAACTTCAGAATTTAAAATATTATAGCCTTTAGAAGAGAGAAAAACTTTTATTTTTTCAAAAAGTTCTGAATAACTTAAACTAACTAAATCTGAATTTTCTATCAAATAGCGAAGTACTTCGCTAAGAGAATAACGTTTTTCAAGATTATCTAAACTTCCACGATAGTGATCAACTACTTTTAAAAATTCAACAACATCAGCTTTTCCAATACCCTCAAATTCAGAAGTCTCAACACCAGTCTCAATTAAAAAGCTATTCATTAAATTATCATCTTTAAAATAAATCTCTTTTTTACCTTTTTTATAGCGATAAAGTGGTGGTTGAGCAAGATACAGATAACCCTCATCAACAATTTGTCGTAAAAATCTAAAGAAAAATGTAAGAAGAAGAGTTTGAATATGACTACCATCAACATCAGCATCGGTCATTATTATAATTTTATGATAACGTAGTTTACTTTCATCAAACTCCTCACCAATTCCACATCCAAGTGCAGTAATCATGTTAGTTATCTCTTCACTTTTTAAAATCTTATCTAAGCGCGCTTTTTCAACATTTAAAATTTTACCTTTAAGTGGTAAAATTGCTTGAAAAACACGATCACGACCCTGTTTAGCACTACCACCAGCTGAATCTCCTTCCACCAAATATAATTCACTCGTAGAAGCATCTCTACTTTGACAATCAGCTAATTTTCCAGGAAGTGTTCCAACACTTAGCACATCTTTACGACGAGTTAAATCCCTTGCTTTTTTAGCGGCCTCACGACCTTTTGCAGCAAGAAGTGCTTTTTGAATAATTGCTTTTGCTTCAATTGGTGTCTCTTCAAAATATTTACTTAACTGTTCACCAGTAAGTTTTTGAACTAATGGACGAACATATGTGTTTCCAAGTTTTCCTTTTGTTTGACCCTCAAACTGTGGTTCAGGAACACGTATACTTACAACACAGATAAGACCCTCGCGAACATCATCACCACTAATTTTTATATCTTTTTCTTTGGCAGTACTATTTTTAGTATTATAACTTGATATTACTCTTGTGAGTCCAGCCTTATAACCCGCTTCATGAGTACCACCTGCTGGAGTACGAATATTATTTACAAAACTAAGAGTTTTTTCTTCATATGAGCTATTATACATCATAGCAATATCAACTTCAATATCTTCAATTTTTGAACTAAAAAATATAACTTTACTAACTATTTCTTTTGTATTCATATCTTCAACAAATTGTGAAATTCCACCTTCAAAATGAAAACTCTCACTTATATTGGTACGATCATCTTTTAAATTTATCGTAATTTTTGGATTTAAATAAGCTAACTCTTTAAGACGCTTAGCAAGAATATCATACTCAAATACTACAGTTTCAAAAATTGATGGATCTGGAAAAAATTCTACAGCAGTACCAGATCTATTTGTATTTCCCGTAATGTCTAAAGGATTTTGAGGAATACCTTTTTTAAAGTTTTGTTCATGAATATTACCATCACGTTTAATAATTACTTTTAGGTCTGAACTAAGTGCATTAACAACACTCACACCGACACCATGAAGACCACCACTTACTTTATATGTATCTTTATCAAACTTACCACCAGCATGTAGAACTGTTAAAACAACAGTTGCTGCTGACATATTTTCTGTTGGATGCATCTCGACTGGAATACCACGTCCATTATCACTAACAAATGCGCTTCCATCTTTTGTTAATGTTACATTTATGGTGTCACAATAACCAGCCATTGCTTCATCTATTGAATTATCAACTACTTCATAAACTAAGTGATGAAGACCTTTTACTCCAGTATCTCCAATGTACATACCAGGACGTTTACGAACTGCCTCTAAACCTTTAAGGACTTTAATATTACTAGCGCCATATTCTTGTTGCATGCAGACTCTTTATTGAGAATTAAAGTTAAATAAAGAGTTATTTTATCTAAAAGTTATTTAAATTATAATTTTTAATCAATTGGTGTTAATTCATTTGACCATTTATTAGCAGTAAACGGCTCAAAATTAGCTTTATAATGTTTGTAATGTTCTGAATTTTTATGTCCATTAAGTGCGCTCTCACTCTCCCATGTTTCAATTACAACAAAAGTTTTAAGATCATTATTTGTTTGATAAATATTATAAAGAAGACACCCCTCTTCAGCTCGCGAAGCTTTTACCATAGTCTCTAAAAGAGATTTTAATTCATTTATATAATTATCTTTTGCTATAAAAAATACATTTTTAGTTATTGCCATTTTAAATCCTAATTTAATTTTTTTAGATAATTATTGGCATTATAATTGTCTGAAAATCACCACTTTTTAAAATAAAAGGTAAATTTGCATCATTTAATTCAATTAAAAATTCAGTTGTTTCAATTTGTGCTAAAAAATCTAAAATATATCTACTATTGACTGCTAAAGTAATAGGTTTATTTAAACCCTGTTTTAAAAGCATTTCTGTTTTTGCTTCAATGTTATCTTCACTTAGTGATTCAAAATAGATTACATTATCATCAATTTTTAATTTTACATCATTTGAAATTGTTGTAATTTGTCTAATTGATTCAATCATTGAGTTTTTATTAAGGGTTAAACTAGATTTTATACTTTTAGGAATAATTCTTTGATAATCTGGATATTTTCCATTAATAAGTTTTGTAAAAAAGAAACTATTATTAGATTTAATCATTAAATGTGTTTCATCATATAATATATCTATTTTTTCAATAAAAAGTTTTTGAATCTCTATAATAGCTTTTTTTGGAATAATTAACATTAATTCAGTTTGTGCACTACTTGAAGTTTTCATAATTGCTAATCTACGAGTATCTGTAGAGACAAAATTTATTGCATTTTTAGATATATCTAATAGTGCTCCATTTAGTTCAAATTTAGGATTATTAGTATCAATTGCAGGTGTTATTTTTTTAAGTGCTCTAATAAGTTGAAGACTATCAATTTCTATTTGAGGTTTATTTTCATATTTAGGAAATTGTACAAATTCATTAGCATCAAATATAGGAAGTTTGAATTTAGATTTTTTCTGTTTTATATGAAGCATATTATCTTGTTGAGATATTTCAATTTCTTCATCTTTTAAAATTCTAATTATATCTAATAATTTTTTTCCATTAGCAGTTAAAGATCCAGCTTCATTTACGTTACCTTGATCTGTTATTATTTGTAGACCAATTTCATAATCACTAGCTTTAAATATTATTTCTGAATGTCCTGCTTGAATATATACATGTGATGTAATTGCAGATATATCTTTTTTTTCTAAAAAAGATTGAAGGTTAATTAAAATGTTTTCTAAAACAGATTTATTTAGTTTAAAATTCATGTTTCTCCATCACTCTATATATTTTTAAAATAATAGTAATAGTAGTAGTTATTTAAGTTTAGGTGAAAAACTTATTTAAGTCCCTACATTAGTTACTTTTGAAATGTGAATAACAGATTAAGACTATTCACATTTGTTCACTGTTTGAGATTATATCTTTTTTTTATATCTTTTTTCAATAGGGTTTTATTTTGGATTATCATCTAAAGAAATTTTATTACTAAGTTCTTCTACTTTAAGACGAAAATTTTCATCCTCTTTTAGCATTTGTGATATTTTTTTCATTGTGTGACTAACTGCTGTGTGATCTTTCATTCCAAAATATTGTGCAAGTGTAGGCATTGAGTTCGGAGTAAGAGTTCTACATAAATAGATAGATATACGACGGGCATAAACTATATTTCTGCTTCTATTTTTTGATCTTATTTCACTTGGTTTAATGTTTAGTTCTTTTGCAATAATTGTCATAATATGTTCAATTGTAATAGAATCACGTTTTTCTCTTATCTGCTCTTTTAAAACATTTTTTGTAAATTCTAATGTTATTTCTTGATTCATCAGTGTAGCATGTGCGTGGAGTTTAGTTAATATTCCTTCAATTTCACGTGCATTGTTACTAATTATAGTTGCAATATAGTTAATTATTTCATTACTAAGGGCAACGCGATCAAGTTCACATTTTTTTTTAATAATAGCAATTTTTGTTTCAAGTTCTGGTGGTTGAATATCTGCTACTAATCCCCATTCAAAACGGCTTTGTAATCTCTCTTCAAGTCCAGCAATCTGTTTAGGATGTTTATCGGCTGCTAGAACTATTTGACTTCTTTGTGCGTGTAAATCATTGAATGTGTGAAAAAACTCCTCTTGAGTCTGTTTTTTACCGCTTAAAAATTGAATATCATCAATAATTAGCATGTCACATTTGCGATATTTTTCTTTAAATCTATCCATTGTTTGATTACGCATATGTCTAGTAAAATCATTTAAGAATTGCTCAATTGTAGTATAGATAACAGAGCCACTGTTTTCTTGAATAACATTACCAATTGCTTGTAAAAGATGTGTTTTACCAAGTCCAACACCACCATAGATGAAAAGAGGATTGTAACCTTTTGCAGGATTTTCAGCCACTGATACAGCAGCAGTGTATGAGAATTGATTTGAGCTTCCTACAACAAAGTTTGCAAATGTATATGATGGGTTTAAAAGAGATATTTTATTGCTCTTTTGTTGTGTTGGTTTTGTTATTAAAATATCTTTGAGCGTTCCAAAAGACTCTTTTTTATGTTTTATTTGAACATCTGTTTGAACTTCTGTTTCTACTTCAAAAAGATGTGCAATTTTTTTTTTGTAACGAGTTTTTGCCCAATTTGCGATTAAAGGATTAGGAGCATTAAATATTGCTAAGTCACTTTTTGAATTTTCTAAATCATAACTTAATTGCGAAATATAGCGTTTATATTCTATTTCACTAATTTCATCTTTTAAAAGTAATAATATTTTTTTTCCTAAGTTCAATTAATCTTCCTTTAATAATGTTTTTTTCATAGACATAAATTTTCACTTGTAAAATATAAATGTTATTCACCTAGTGAAAAGAATGTGAAATATTTAAAAAATTTTATCAAAACTTTACTCTAGTAGTGATAAAATCGGATTATATTAAGTGAACAACTACTTCTTCACAATGTGAATAACATTTTAAAAGTTAAATACTCTTATAATGATATTAAATATGACTAGAATTCAATGAAATAATAATTATAAAAAAGTTAAAGAAAATGACAATTTTAGGTATAGATCCAGGAACAAAAAACTGCGGATATGCTCTTATTGAAAAAAGTATGAATAAATTATGTTTGATAGAAGCTGGACTAATTAAAATTAATAAAGATGAGTTGCAACATCAGATGATTCAGATGGTAGAGGGGTTAGATTTAATTTTTAAAGAGCATAAAATTGATGAAATTGCAATGGAAAATATATTTTTTGCATTCAATCCAAAAACTGTACTTAGACTTGCACAGTTTCGCGGAGCATTGAGTTTAAAAATTTTACAAGAGTTTGGAAATTTTGCAGAGTATACTCCACTTCAAGTTAAAAAAGCTGTTACTGGAAATGGAAAGGCTACAAAAAATCAGGTCTCTTTTATGGTAAAAAGAATACTTAAAATTACTAAAGAGATAAAACCATTAGATATAACTGATGCAATAGCTGTCGCAATAACACATTCGCAAAGAATCTATTGATTAATTATTTTATCTTGCATCCATTTGAAGAGCATTTTTAAGAAGATCATCACCTGTTGTTATACTTTTAGTGTTGGCATCAAAACTTCTTTGTGCCACAATTAACTCAGTTAGTGCTTTGTTTAATTCAACATTTGAATTCTCTAGGGAATTTCCTCTAATTCTAGCACCTAGTTCATTGCTATCAAAAAAGATGGCTTGTCCACTATTTGAAGTTGTTTGAAAATGGTTAGCTCCAATTCTTTGAAGACCAGCATCATTTGCAAATTGGTAAATTGCAACTTGTGCAACTAAAGATGAACGACCTGTATCAAAAGTGGCTAATATTTGACCATTATCATTAAAACTATAACCAGATAAATTTCCAGCGGCTATCCCATCTTTTTTAATTTCAGGTTGAACATCTTTACCAACATTTGATATAAGTCCACTAAAGTCTTTTCCTAAATTTATGGTTATGGGAGTTCCCTCATTATCAATAGCAGGGAGTTGCGATTGCGTTAGCCCGCCAAAGTGATCAAAAATTGCAGTTCCTGTCTGTGTATCTATTGTATTTAGATTTTTATCTTTTATTGTTGCTGTTATATCCCATGCAGTTCCAAGTTCAGGTTGAGGTTTTTGTGCTGTAAATGTAACCTCTAAAGTGTTTTTATTGTCATTTTTTGCAATGACTTCTATACGAAATTTTCTCTCTACATCAGGTGTTACTACTTCTGTAGTTTGCGTTGCTTCATTAAAAACTAATTTTGAGGCTACTACTCCTAAGTTCCCACCTAAAAATACATTTTTAGTTGGTTCTGCTGGTATTATCATATCTTTTGGTAATGCAATGCCTGTTTGATTTGCAACTGTACCACGTTCCATTGTTGCAATCGCGGGATTTAGTTTACTGATTTTACGAGGTTTATCGGTGTTTGGATCTATTTCTCCATTTTCAGTTGTTATATTATTTGCCATTTTTCCAGTGAGTATATTACCACTAGAATCAACTAAATTACGATTAGCATCAAAGGTTAGGGCACCATTTCTAGTAAAAAGTAGATTATTATTTCTATCTTTAACTCCAAACCAGCCTATTCCATCTATTGCTATATCTAAAGGGCTTTCTGATGGTTGAAACGCTCCTTGTTTAATGTCCGTTGTAATTGCAGCTACTTTGCTTCCATTGCCTTTTTGGCTCTCTACAGGGCCGTTTGAACTGTTTGCAAGAGCTGATGAGAATATCGTTGAAAAGCTTGGAATATTATTACGTTTAAATCCAACAGTATTAATATTTGCAATATTATCACCAAGAGTATCAATTGTATATTGCTGACTTAATAGTCCGCTAAGTCCATTGTAAAATGTCTGATTCATTTTTATTCATTTCCAAGAATAAGATCTTCAATATTGATAGGCTCTTCTAACTCTTTAACATTTGCATATATTTCATTGATGTCAGATAATGGAATATAAGATGAACCTAATTTCATAAATGTTTTAGTCTTATCAAACTTAACAGATTCTACAGGATAATAACCCATTCTTGTTGCATATGGGTCACCATTGCTATCTACATAAGTAGCTGTAATGCTATACTCTCCATCTTCTAAAGCATTTCCATTATCACTAGTACCATCCCATTTAAAAGGGTAAACACCTTTTTTCCCCTCTTCTAAATTAACCTTATGAACAATATTTCCATCTGAATCACTAATTGCTAAAGTACCAGTTTTTATATCGTTGTGAAAATATACTTCAAATTCAATGTCTCCATCTTGTTGTACTGCTTCTTTATCGAGAATTATGGAGTTACCTCCAAGATCAGCAATTTTACCAATTGATGAAACTGTAGCATATTGATTTGAATTTGTTAAAGAGTTATTTAATGTCACACTGAGTTCTTCAAGTGCTTTATTTGTATTTGATGAAGCTTCAAGCGTTGCTAGTTGTGAAGTTTGAGTAAGAATAGTCTGGGTATCTGTAGGTTGTGTAGGGTCTTGTTGCTGAAGCTGTACTAAAAGAAGTGTTAAGAAGTCATCTTTACCTAAAACACCTTTTGGATTGATTGGTGCTCCACCTGCTGTAACTGTAGAATTAAGTGCATTATTAACTTCTGCCATTTTAAATCCTTTTAAAAATAGTTTGCCATTACAAGTTCAAGTGAGCTTATAGGTGATTCTTCATCGTTGTTTGTATAATTTGTGAATCTATTTTGTTGCTGTTGACGCTGTTCTTGCTGTTGTTGCTCTTTATTTCCATCTTGTTGCTGGTTAAACTCCATAGAAGCATCACTAAATCCAGCACTGTTTAATTGAGTTCTAAGTTCCGTAGCTTGCGAATTCATTATATTTAGAGCTGCCTGATTAGCACTAACGTTAATATGTAGTTGCTGTCCACGTTGAATTATTGTGACATCAACACTACCAAGCTTTTTAGGGTTTAGTTTCATATGAAGTCTTTGAAATGGTGGACGATAATCTTTAACAGCCTCTTTTAAAGAGTTAGAAAAGTGTCCAAGCATCGATTTTACTGTCTCTTGTGTGCTAGTACGTGTTTCTACTTTAGCTCCCTCTTTTAGACTTAATTCACTGTTTTCAAGTCTACTATGTTTGGTTGTTGAGTTTAGATCTTCATCTATAATCTCCGCTTCTGTTGAATTTACATTTTTATTTATTATCTGTTCTGGAGTTTGAGTAGTTTTAATAATAGTAGTCTCAATACTCTGTTCAGATAGAGTTAAAAGTTGTGCTAATGGAGTTGTATGAGTTGATGGTTTTGATATTTTTTCACTGCTACTGTTTTTTTCGCGTGAAATCATAATTTGACCACTTTGTGCTTGTTTTATATTAATTGGAATTATTTTTGGAGAAAAAATATTTTCTACCATTTTTTGTATATTCTCTTTTGGAGCAATATCTTTAAGAGTTAATTCTTGAACATCAATATTATGTTTATCTGCTAGTTTTATAAGTGAGCCTAATGTAGATTTTTCACTTTTTTGCATTTCAAGTTTCACTAGTTGTTGTTCAAGGTAGTTTTTGGCATTATTGATGATTTCTTTACTAAAATTATCTTGATTTTTTTGTGGAACAAGTTGAATTAGTTTCTCAGATACAAACTCTTTTTCTGGTATTTTTTCATTAGAATTTTCTATGGAGTCTTTTTTTATCTGAAATATTGGCGTATTTTTAAATGTCTCAATATGTTTTTCTATAGCTGCTTCAACTGCAATGTCTGCGGGTTCTATCTCTTTATTTTCTATAATGTCATCACTTACACTTTTAATAATTTTTTCTTTGTAGTCACTTTTTGGAAGTGATAGAAGTAGCTGAAGATTTTTTTCATTTTTTGGAGAAATTTTTTGCTCTTTTAGACTTTCTAGTACTTTAGGCTCAACTTTTATTGCTTCAATTATCTGTTTTAGTGGAAGTAAAACAGGCTCTTCTGTCTTAGCTTCTGGTAAAAACTCTCTTATTAGTTTTTCTAAAAATGTAAAAAGTTTTTCTTCTGATTTTGTATTAGTGTCTATTTTTTGAGTAGTAGCTACGATTTTTTTAGTTTTGGTTTCAACGTCTATTTTAGATTGCTCTGTCTCATTTTCGAGGTTGTTGCTTATCTCTTTGGTTAATGTTTTTAGTTTTTGTATTAGTATTTTAGGCTGTTCTATTTCATCAAATTGTTCAATTTTATTTATAGATTTTTGTACTTTTAATGAGTTAGTAATATTTTCGTCTTCTTTTTGATTTATAGACTTTTGTAGATGTTCAAATAGTTTTATAAAAGCTTTTATATCATTGTTTGATAGTTTTATTTCTGCATCTATATCGGTTTTTATTTTTTTAGTTTCAGCTTTAGTGTTATCTTTTATCTCTATTGCTTTGTCATTGTTAGTGTTATCTTTTATCTCTATTGCTTTGTCATTGTTAGTGTTATCTTTTATCTCTATTGCTTTGTTATTGTTAGTGTTATCTTTTATTTTGTCATTTTTAGTTTCAAGTTTAGTATCTATTATTTTAATCTCTTTTAAATTTACTTTATAATTAGTTTTTGAAGTTTCTATTTTTGGATTAATAATAATTTTTGTATTTTTTTGAAATAGTGTTTCTGCAAATTCTGTTTTTACAGTTTTTTGATTTAAAAGTTTTAAAATGGCCTCTTGTTCACTTTTATTAAGACCAATCGTTTTAAGTAAAGAGCTAAGTTCTTTTTTACTTTCAGCACTATTTAGAGAGTTTAATAATTTTTCTAAGACTATTTTTGGGCTATCTGTACTCTCTGAGGGCTTTTTTATATCTATTGCTTTAATTGATACTTTTGTAATATCATCATTTTTGCTAAGTTTTGATTGTAAAATTGAAGTAAAAGCCTGAGTAGGTTCTTCTGTTTGAAGAGATGAATTAATGGTTTTTATCTCTTTCATAGATTTTTGCTGTATCTCTATCATTGCTAAACTCCTTACGAGTATTATTGTAAGTAAAGCAAATTATGTTCCAATACTAATTTTTTTTTATGTTTAGTATAGTTTGGAGAGTATCAATAAGTGTTGGTTTTTTTTTATAACCTAATGATTTTTCTAGTTTTTCTATTTGTGCTTTAACAATAGGTACAGCACGTCTTTGCTCTGGAGTAAGATTTTTATATAGACCCTTAAAAGCACGCAACTTCATCTCTTTTGTTACCTCAATACTATTATTTTTAATATTTACCATTTTAGACATCTCCATGTTAGTAATTTATTCTATTTTAACTATCTTTATTACAAATTTTTGAACGCATTTCATCATATCTTTTTGCTTTCACATAAAAATGTAACCAGCTCTCTAACCAGTAGGGAATTTCTTTAGAACTACCCCAATTATTAACAGTAGATTGTGCAATCCCTAAAAGTATAGACAGCTCTTTTTTTCTAAGTTTTGCATTTGATAGTAAAAGATTTAATTTGATTTTGTCCATAAATAAAATTATATCATAATATACTCTAAAGAATATATTTTAAGAAAAAAATTACTCTAAAGAGTATATAATTATGTTTAAATAATTTATTTTTTGAGGAGAAAATATGTCAAATTTTGAAGAGGTACTTATTCACGCACTTCTTGAAACAAATGAGGAATTTGATAAAAAAGGGTTTCTTAGTGAACGTGAGAAAATAGATAACGCTATACAGATGTCACTTCTTGAAGCAGACTCAAGTCTTTTTCATATAAAAGATATGTTAGAGCATATGATAGATAAAGATAGTTAAAGAAGATATTGTTATAATATCTCTTTATTAGGAGATTTGTAATGAGTGAAAATCAAGAGTTCATAGACTATCTGTTTTCAGAATCTACATATTTTTTAGATGAAATATTTAATTTAGAAGATAAAAATCAAGAGTATGATTTAATTAAAGATTTTGCTACTGAAATTATCTATGAATCTCCCATGCGTACAAAATTAAACTTCTGTTATATGAACTCTTTTATCAAATTTGATATTAAAAAAATACCTATTCAAATGACTCAGATTCTTATGCATGAGGTGCGTAATTTTTTTGAAGAAGATGGTGGTTTTTCTGAAGAAGATATTAGTATAATCACTACGGATAAGAAGCATTTACAATTTTTATATGTTATGAGTGTTGAGTTTTTCAAAAGTTATCGTTCTATGTTTTATGCAATGATTGTAGATACTTTTTTTGAACTTTTAAAAGATATCAAATCTATAAAAGAGATTCCACTAATAGCAACTGAAGTGGTACAAGGTACAGTAAAACAGCACTCTTTAATGCTAGAGGGGAAAACTAAACAAATAGTCAATAAACCAGATCAAATTTGGATGCAGGTACAACAGGTAAATCAAAGAGTCGCTAAAGAGATAAATAAATTAAAATCAGAAATTTCAGATTTTGAGAAAAAAGTAAAACTACTTAGTATGAGATTAGAGGCTATGGATGAGGCAAAAGGTATTACTCAAGATGATTTAGAAGCTTACACTTTAGATGAAATAAGAGATATTTTTACTGAAGAAGATGATGGCAATAAATTTGAAAGGCTAGTTTTAAGTTATTTGAGCGCGGGAGATCTCTCTTACTTTATGGAGCAAAAGGCAGAACGTGGAATTATTAATGCTAAACTTCCAACGCAAAAAGCAGATTTTAAAAAAATTGTAAAATTTTTTGCATTGAAAAAGTTTAATAATACAGAAAATGCTTTAAAAATTCAAAGAGACGATGTGGAAGAGGAGTTGCCAAAACGTGAGAAATCTTTAAAAGATCGCAAAGAAAAGTTAGCAGTAATTGAAAGTAAAACATTAGATCAACTAGAGCCTTTTTTAAAGAGAGTAAAAGAGGTGATGATTAAGAATTTGGCTATTCATAAGGCTTAAGTTAAGTATATCACAGAAATTAATGAGTTAAATAAGATAATTTCTGTTAAAATACCTACAATATAATAATTAGACTTCTAGTTTTACAAGCAGTCTTATTAGTATGTATTAAAAATAGTATTGGATAATATCATGATACAAACATATTCACACACTTTTAAATTTAAGATAGATGATATAAATCAAAAAGGCAGAATGTCTGATAATATTATCTCAATTGTTGCAGAAGATTCACAAAAGTATTATGTACAATATATGCAATATATAGTTGAAAAAGATGAGAATGATAATGATATTTTTTCTTATAGACAGATAAATATTAAAGTTGATCGTTTCTACTTTTTAGAGATTGCAAATATTACTATTGATGAACGAGAAAGACGTAGAAAAATATTTAGTGTATTAGGAAAACGACGTTTTGGTGCGAATAATAATTTAGTTGATTACTATTTTATTGATAAAAGTTTAAATATTGGTTCAGTTGTAGATTGTCTTAACAAATGTAAAGAAAAGAAGAAAATAAAATCTGTATATTTTGAAAAATTAAGCGAATCTAAAAATAGTTATAAAGCATATACTTTTGAGTGTGGTGACAACTATTTTGCAGTTCTTAATCAAAATAATGCTACTTCAAGAAGAGTTTTTGAGAAAAATTTTATTGTTGAATTAAGAGATTCTGATGTTATAAAGTTTAAAAGTCGTCATAATAGTGAAACAAAAATTGAGTTTTTGTTTAATAAAATAGGTAAAAACTATTTTAAATCTTTAGAAAAAAAGAATATTTCAATCAATAATGAACAAATTGATGCTGAAGATGCAATCAATGAGATGACACTTAATTATCGACAAAACGATGATAGCAACTTAAGTGGTGATCTTCCAGAATCATTTGATATTTTAAAGAGCAGACAGAAGGCTATAGAACCCGCGTATTTTGATTTATACGGCAAAAGTATTGAATTAATTAATAATCCATCTGATGAAAATACTGTTTTTCTCTTCTCTGGTGCCATTATAAATTTTGTGAAATTATTTAAAGATGTTAATGTATTTAATGATATTTCATCTTTATTAACTACAATTCATCTTCTTGTTGAAGATGGAAAATTTGGTGAGTTGCTTAAGAAGCAAGATAAAGATTTTAGAGATATTTTTATTTATATGCTTGAGTGTCTTGGTGATTGGAATCATTCATTAACTGATAGTAGTAGGTATTACGTTAGTGCTACTATAGATTTACATAACTCATTAAAACATCTTATAGATACATATTTTTTATTTAATCATAATTATAAATCAAGAGTAGTTAATGAAGATAAAAAAGAGGTTGAAGTTGTAAGCACCACAAGTGTTCATGTTATTTCAGCAAAAGAGTTCTTTGAAGATAATAAATTAGATGATGATTCAGTTGATGAATTATATGAGTTAGATCAAGAGGTTCAGCATATCTTATTTAGTCACACGTTAGATGAGGAGTTTTACGAAGATATAATCGGTTTCTTTCATGGTTATGTTAGAGTATTAAATACTCTTTTTGAGTTTCAAGATTTAGGTTACTCACTAAATTTAATTTGTACTCAATTAGAGAAACTAGATAGAAAAGAGAATAATAAAAGTCTTTTAATAGTTTTACAAGCCATTGTGACAGATTTACAAGATTGGAAGAAATCTGTTTTGATTGAACAAAGTGCTGATGATATTCATTATATGGATAAATCATTTTACACAAATATTGGACTTATAGAAAATACATTAAATGGATTAGGTGAACAATTGGATACTGGAAGTGTTGAGTTCTTTTAATCAATTGGCAGTGCAATTATACAAATTACGTCATCATTCATATCTTTAAGTTCTAAATTTCCGTTCTACCCTTTTTATAGAGGGCTAGCCCCTCTTTATCATCGGTAGCTACATCAAAGCTTTAAAAGATATTTTTTTATTTGAAAAAGCGTAAAGAAATCCTATAAAGAATCCAATAATATGAGCATACCATGCGATGTTAATCCCTAAAAGTAGAGGAGCAAAGCTGTAAAGCAAGAGGGCTATAAATATTCCTTTTCTTCTGTACCTGTCAAAATAGGCATAGAATCCAAGGAGTACACTAATTGCACCTGAAGCTCCAATTAAATTGTGATTATGAAATATAGTTATCAAAATTATTGAGCTAAGAAGTGATGTTAGTATGCCTCCACCAAAATATACAAATATGAATCTACTCTTTTTAATCTCTTTTTCAATCATATTTCCAAATATAAAGAGCATTGACATATTCATAAAAAGATGATTAAAATCTGCATGAAAAAACATTGTACTAAGCGGTTGCCACCAAAGTCCTGATAGATAAAAGTATATATTAAGACCATACATTGGCGATGGAGTTATAAACAGAAAGATTAGTGTATTAATAATAATTAAAATATTACTAATACTAAGATATTTTTGCATTTAAGTAAATTAAAGAGAAAGTTTTAGTTTCCTCTACTCCCTGGTTTATTGGCAGTTGAACCATCTTTACAAAGTGGACAATTATCTGCTTCATACATTTCAAACTCAATGTTATCTAGTGCAAAAAATGGAACTGATTTTGGTAGTTTACATTCAGATTTAGAAATAGAACCATTACGTGAGCAAAAACCACGGTTTGCAAGAGCAGAATATGCGACTATTGTACCACCTAAGTTTTCTATCTCTTTAGCTGCTTCAAGAGCTGAGCCACCAGTTGTAATAATATCTTCACATATTATTACCTGCTCATCTTTACGCACTTCAAAACCACGCCTAAGGCTCATAGTTCCATCTTTACGCTCTGTAAAAATAAACTTAACTCCAAGAGAGCGTGCTAATTCGTAACCTGCTAACACACCGCCAAGTGCGGGTGAGCAGACTACATCAACTTTTATACCGCTTTGAATTATCTGTTTGGCAAGCTCGTCAGCTAAAATTTGTGCACGTTTAGGGTCTTCTAGCACGCGAGCTGATTGTAGATAAAATTGTGAATGGTTACCACTGCTTAGAAGAAAATGTCCCTCAAGAAGGGCATTGGCATCTTTATAAATTTTTTTAAGATTAAGCATTATACTGATAGTATCTCTGTCTCTTTTGCCTTAAAAGCTGTATCAACTTTCATGACATGTTCATCTGTCATCTTTTGAATAGTCTCTTGTGCTTTTTTTGACTCATCTTGCGTTATTGTTTTATTTTTTTCAAGTTTTTTTATTTCATCATTACCATCTTTTCTATTGTTTCTAATAGAAATTTTTGCATGGTCTGTCATACTTTTTGCCTGTTTTGCTATCTCATGACGCTGTTCCACTGTCATTGGTGGAAAGAAAAGTTTAATTGTATCTCCATCATTGTTTGGATTAACACCAATATTAGCTGAAGATATAGCTCTTTCTATCTCTTGAAGCATTGGCTTTTCCCAAGGTGAAATACTAATTGTGGTGGCGTCTGTAGTAAGCACAGTTGCAACTTGACTAAGCGCTGTTTGAGTTCCGTAGTAGTCAACTCTTATGCTGTCTAAAATTGTAGTAGATACTTTTCCAGTTCGTAAGGTTCTATAGTCACGTCTAAGTGCATCAATGCTCTCGTCCATCATCATTTGCGTCTCTTCGTATATCTCTTCTAGTTCCATTATTTTAATCCTTAACAATAATTTTAGTGCTATAGCAGTTATCATCACTCTTCAATGATAATGCGTACTCTTATTGAGCTTAGCTTTTTGTCAAATAAAAGTTCAATGATACCCTCTTTTACTTTAACTTTTTACCAACTAAATTCAGAAATATATAGCATTAAACCTTTAAAATATAATAGTTATTTTGTGCTTGGAATACTTGGAATAGATGGAGCTTTTGGAGCTTGTGATTCATCTATTGGTACAGAAACTGGAATATTTGGTACAATTGCGTTATCTACGACAGAAGCATTTTTTGCTTGATTATAGAAATAACCTAAAGCTATAGTATTTGCAACAAACGCAAATCCAATTACAAAAGTGGCTCTAGCTAAAAAGTTAGCTGGACCTTTTGCTCCAAATACAGATTCATTAGAACCACTATATGCGCCTAAGCCAATACTTGAACTTTTTTGTAATAGTACTGCAATTACTAACACAACGGTTAGTACAATTTGGACTATTAACAGGGTCGATGTCATGCCATGCCTTTATGATTTATATAAGTCGGTGATTATAGCTAAATAATTATTAAGAAGCCTATATTGACTTTAAAATTGCTTTTATTGTTTGTATTGCATTATCATTATCAAATTGATTAATCTCTTTTTCTAATTTTTTTAGTTGTATTTGTAGAACTTCATTGTTATTGGTTTTAAATAATTCAAGTGATTGTGTATCTATAAACACTCCAGCTTTTAGCTGAACATATAGGTTTTCTATAGACTCTTTTAGTTGCTCTTTAGTTATGGTGGTTTTAGGAAGTTCACTTCTTTTTATCTCTTTTAGATAAATTGTAAAATACTCAATTATCTCCTGAGTTGCTCTTTCTATATTCTGATAACCATTTTTAAGCTCTTTTAGGTTACCGTGCTTAGCATTATTCTCCATGTATGAACTTATTTTTTGTAATTTAAATGCACTAAGGTTAGCAGCTGCTCCTTTCATTGAGTGAGCATGAAGTTGAGAATTTTTTATATCATTTTTATCAATTGCCTTTTTTAACTCTATTAATTCGCTGTTTATATCGGTTAAAAATACCTTAATTAAACGCATAAGTAGTGGGTGGTTTCCACCTAATCTTTTTAATACGTCACTCTCATCCCAAATTATATTTGAATCTTGTATGTCATCTTTAGGTTGTTCATCTACATTTTTATTTTTTATATCTAAAAGCCATCTTTTTAAAGTGTTTTGTAATTGAATTGGATCTATTGGTTTTGTGATATAGTCGTTCATACCTGCTGAGATACATTTTTCTCTATCACCTTGCATAGCATTTGCAGTCATTGCGATAATAGGTATATTCTTATACTTATCACCAGCCTTAGAATCTCTAATTGCACGACTTGTCTCATATCCATCCATCTGTGGCATCTGACAATCCATAAGAATAAGTGTATATTTAGATGACTTATTTAGTTCTTTGAGTGCTTCAATACCATTTTCTGCAATATCTGTGCTAAGATTGAACTCTCCTAAAATACCATTTGCCACTAATTGATTAGTTTTGTTGTCTTCAACTAATAATATTTCTGTATTTTCTGGCCAATTAAATATATTTTCATTTGTAGAAATTTCATTTCTTTGTTCTATTTTATAATTATCAATTGGTGCATTAAGTTCATGCAGTATACTTTTTGTTGTTAGCGGTTTTGTAAGAAGTGCATCAACGCCAATTTCTTTAAAATATTTAATATTATTTTTTGATTGTAATGATGCCATCATTATAATTTTCATATTCTTATAGGTACTTTTTTGACGTAGTTCACGGCTGAGGTCAATTCCATTTTCATTTGGCATTTGCATATCTATAAATATAATATCAAAAGGGGGAATATCCCTATTGTTTAAGTGCTCTTTACATATTTGCCTAGCTTCATAGGCACTTTTTACACTAAAAGTTTCTATTCCCCACTCTTTAAACTGTTTTTTTAGAACTATTCCATTTGTAGTATTGTCATCTATGATGAGAATTTTTCTATTTTTTAGTTCTATTTGTGGTTTTATAAGATTGGAATTTTCAGATATTTTTACGGCAATATTAAAACTAAAGGTACTGCCTACTCCTAATTTACTTGTAACTTTTATATTTCCACCCATAAGCTCACTTAATTTTTTAGATATTGCTAAACCAAGTCCTGTACCGCCAAATTTTCTTGTAGTAGATGAGTCAACTTGAGTAAAAGAATCAAACAAGTGTTCTATTTTCTCCTTTGGTATGCCAATACCTGTATCTGTTATGTCAATATAAAGTCTTGTTAGATTATTTTCATCGTCACTTATACGAGCTTTAATTATTATCTCTCCATCTTTAGTAAATTTAATAGCATTTCCAACAATATTATTTAATATTTGGCCTAATCTTCCAGGATCTGAACATATTAGTGTCTGTTTAACATCAACTGTATCTAAAATCATTTCAATATTCTTCTCTTCTATTCTAAAAGATATAGTTTCAGTAAAATCATCAAGTAAATCTCTCAAATTAAACTCTAACTCCTCAAAATCGAGTTTTCCAGCTTCTACTTTAGAGAAGTCTAAGATATCATTAATAAGGGTTAAAAGTGAATTTGCACTATTTTGTGCAATCAGAGCATAATGGTGCTGCGTCTCATTTAGATTAGATTTAATAAGTAATCCAAGCATTCCAATTACACCATTCATAGGTGTTCGTATCTCATGACTCATACTTGCTAGAAATTCAGATTTTGCTTTTGCAACCTCTTCAATTCTTTGAAATAAATCAAAAACTTTTTGTCCAATTCTTGTTATTTCATCTTTTCCTGAGACTAGTGGTGAGATAGTAATATTTCCGTGGTAGCTGTCAATTGATAATAATATTTTTCTTAATCTTTTACCAATTAGAATATATAGAAGTAAAAAAGTTGTAAGTAGTGTACCAAGGAGTATACCAACTTGAATGATAATATTATTTAGTTCAGTAGCACTATAGTTTTCAATTTTTCTTTTAATGTTACGTTCTTCTAAGTAAAAACCGGTATTTGATGGACGAAGTGCGTTATAACGATAATTTAATAGTATTGGTGCAATACCGTAGATAGTATTTGTATCTTTAGATAGTAAGACTTTAATATTTCCAGTATGTATTACTTTTTTTAATACATTTATAAAATTATCTGATATGACATCATTATAATTTCTATCTTTATAAATACGCTGAGTTGATAGTATAACTATTCCATTTTCATCAAAAACTAATGCAAAGTTTAACTCTGGGTTGCTAGCAGAAACTTTTATTTGACGTTCAGCCTCTCCTATCTCACCTTTTCTAAGAAATGCCTCCATGCTTCCTTGACGCTCAATTAAATTTCTTCTTATCTCATTAATGGAACTATTTTGAATCTGTTTTATATTGCGTTGTACATTATATTGATAAATAATTGTAGAAGTGACAATTGCTACTAATAAAAAAAACATAGGAATAGTTATACGTAGAGGTAAAACAGAAAAAATGTTCATTTTAGTTTACAATATCTTCAATAAAAGAGGAATCTATTAAGTCGGTAGTATCTACTTTTTTGGAGATTAGCTTTTTTGAAATCATTACTTTTTGAAGTTGTTTAATAACATTTGGCAAAGATTCTTTAAAAATATGTAGATTCTCTTGTACTGTTGGTAGCTCTAAACCGTTTAATGAATTTAGAAACTCTTTAGGAGTAAATTTATATCTAGTAGAGATTTCAGTTGCAGCTTGTAATGGATTGTTTATTAAATACTCTTGTGCTTTTTTCCATCCAATTAAAACCTTTCGTAACTCATCTTTTCGTTTTTCTATTAGAGATTTAGAGACCACTAATACGTCTATTATTTCACCTGGAATCTCTTTACTAGTAAATACTTCAATACCTCCTTTTTCAAGTAGATAACTCTTTACTGGTTCAAATGTAACTACAGCATCTACTTCACCTTTTTCAAAAGCATTTTCATGCTCTGAAAACTCAAGTGGAACTAGAGTTAAATCATTATGTGTCATACCATTTATCTCTAATGCTCTGGAGACTATATAAGAACCAAGTGCAGTGTATTCAAAGCCTAATGACTTGCCTTTAAGCTCTTGCATTGAGGATATGCCTTTTTTAGCAATAATAACATCACCACCTTTTGATATGTCTAGTATTGCTAAAACAACAGGATCAAATCCTTGTGAACGAAGTAGTAATACTTCATCTAAAGTTAAAGTTGCTAGCTCTATAGCGCCATTTTTATAAGCTCTAAGAGCTTCAGATGCTGAACCAAACTCAACCATTTTGACTTCATTATCATAATAATTTTTAAATTTTGCAAGATGAAGGCTCTCATATCCTGGCCATTCGTTTGTACCAATTTTTAATGGTTCATTGGAAATTTTATTATCACATGCAGTAATCATGAATGTAATTACTACTAAAATGAGAGTTTTAAAGGCTATTTTCATGGTAATATCCAATATTAAATAATTTTATTTAATTATACTCTGTTAATATAAGATATTTATTAAGCCATCTTCTTCCATCTTCAATATTTGAAAATTCTCCATCCATTTGTGCTTCAAATGCTAAATCTAATATCTTCTTAAATTTATTAGATGGAGTTAATCCTTGTGCTATTAAATCTCTTCCGCCTAAAATCTGTTTAGGTGCGCTATCTTTAATCTGTAGCTCACTAGCTCGTTTTAATAACCACTCTTTTGCAGGAAAATTGCCATTTAGTGCATCTTTAGTTGCTCGACCAAGCACATCAGCACGACTAACTTCAATAAGCAAAGAGATATTTACCCTATTTGCAAGCCGCCTTATTGCACCATCGCTAACTTTTGATTCATAAAACTTTTTTGGTTCTCCATGATAGTGTACAAGAGGGAGTATTGTTTCAATTAAAGTTTTATCATCAGTGAGGCGTGACATGAAGGTTTGTGCTAAATGTACACTTACTTTCTCATGTGCAGGTGCTCTATACTCTCCATCAATGAGTTTTGTTGTTTCAACTTTTCCAAAGTCATGGCACAAAACTGCAAACATTAGAGCTAATTTATTTTTTCCAGTATATTCTGCCATAACATCAAGTGCCATTAGTGTGTGTGTAAATACATCTCCTTCAGGATGGTATTTAGCCCTTTGTTTTAGACCTTTAAGTCTTTCAATCTCTGGAAAAATATTGGCGTTTATCCCTAGTTCGTCTGTTAAATAAAATGCAATTGATGGTTTTTTAGATTTTAAAAGAATTTTTTTAATCTCTTCAAAAATTCTCTCTTTGCTAAGATGAGTAAGCGCACCTTGTTTTACCATACTCTTACATAAAGTTTTCGTCTCTACTTCTATTTCAAAATCAAATCTAGCCGCGAAACCTACAGCACGCAGGACTCTAAGTGGATCTTCAATAAATGTTTCATCAGCTATATGTGAAATAACTCTATTTTCAATATCTTTTAAACCATTAAATGGATCAATTATTTTTTTACTCTTTAAATCAAATCCTAAAGCATTCATCTTAAAGTCACGTCTAAGTGCTGCTTGTTTAAATGTTAAATATCCATCTTGTTTAATACTAAAATCTTTATGTTTTACACCAGTTTTAATCTCAGTTCTTGGCATACTAATGTCAAGTTCATAATCTTTTGTTGTAAGTTTTAAAACACCAAAGCTTTTCCCAACCATATTTGTTGAACCAAAAGGAGCTAATATGTTCTTTAACTTTTCTAGGGAATCTACTCCGAAGACTTCAATATCAATATCTTTACTCGGATAACCAATTAAAGAGTCACGAACATATCCACCGACTATCATAGGGCTTGCACCTATTTGTAAAATTGCGTCTGTTATTTTTAATAAGGAGCTTGGTATTTTAATCATATTATTGACATTTTAGCTCAATAATTAGGATAAAATGCAAACATGAATAACTTTGATTGTATCTTGGCATTTTTATACGAACAACAAAAAAAACGCAAAGCAGTAATTTCTATATCTGATTTTTCCTCATGTGCTTATAATAACTACATAGATGTTAAATCACTTGTTATAAAACTAAAAGAGGATGATTTAATTCGAGGTGGATGTTCACTTTCACACTCTAGTTTTATGTTTTTAGGTTTAAGTAGTAAAGGCGAAGCGTTAGCTAAAAATATTACAATAGATACTAGTTTTTTGACATCATTAAATAGACAATCTTCAGCATTTTCAACAGAACTTTCTCTATTAATTGAAAAAATAGAGGAATCTGAAATTAAGTATAAAAACAAAGTTGTACAGATGTTAAAAGATAATAGAGGTGACGCTGATACATTAGTAAAAGTTTTTGCTTCAATTTTACAACGTCCACACGAGTGCAGGGATTTAATTTTTGATATAGGTTCGGTTTTGATGAAAATTAAGCAGTTATATTAAGTTTTAAGGCAGTAGATATGAAAAAAATAGTATCATCGGTGTTTTTGGCAGTAGCTCTTTAGCTCTTTGTACATGGTACATGTTGTGTAGGCCGAATGGAATTCTTCTCAAGAAAAAAGATGGTAAAGTCTTTGCTAATGTAAAATTAATATATCTTACTATTAATTTTGAATTAGAAGCGTAAACTTTAGCCGGTGGTTAAAAATTAAGTATTGAGAAATTTTAATAAATTTCTATTTTAGAGATAAAGTTTTTCTTTTTATCTCCGATAAGGCTTTTATAGAGAAAAATTAATCTAAACAAATTAAGGATATGTAATGAAAAAAGGATTTTTATTATCATTAACAACAGCTACAATATTAACATCGACTGCTTTTGCAGAAGTAATACCAAACCCATTTGACATTGTTATAGGAACTGATGCAACTAGTGGACGTGCTACATCAGTGGAGTACAAATACCAATTAAAAGCTGGTTGGAATATGTTAGGACTTGCTGGTTATAAAACATATAAGATTGCGGAACTATTTGGATCTTCTGATATTGTAAAATCAGTTTTTATATATAACCCTACATCATCATTGTGGACATCTTACGCAACAGCAAGTCAAACAGATTCATCTGTTAAGACATTAGTACCTGGTATGGGTTACTGGATTTTAGTTACAAAACCTTTTACGATTAGTTATAAATCAAATGTTGTAAGTCAAATTGAGACTTGGGAAAAAGCACTTGTGACAATTGATGCTAGTTCTACTTCATTAGATATTAATGGTTCACAATTAACAGTTACTGCAACACCTCTAGATGTTACAACTTTAGTTGATTCAAATGGTACTATAAACACTACTGCATTAAATGCAGATAGTAATGGTAGCTTAGTCACATCTATTGAACAATCTGATGGCAATGCCTCTACTGCACCAAAACTTGTTTTTGACATGGCATTAATTGGCAATACTGAATGGACTGATGTTGCTGGAAGAAAATATAAATTTTTAGGTACACAAAATAGACATGGTGTAGTTACTATTTCCGATATTACAGGAAGTGAAGATAGTGAAAAAAGTGGTACATTTACAATTGCAGCTTCTGGTATATTGAATATTGTAATAGATAAAGAGGATCACGAGAGACCTGATAAGGTAAAAGAGAAAGACGAAAAAGAAAAAGCTGAGAAAAAAGAGAAAGATGAAAAAGAAAAAGCTGAGAAAAAAGAGAAAGATGAAAAAGAAAAAGCTGAGAAAAAAGAGAAAGATGAAAAAGAAAAAGCTGAGAAAAAAGAGAAAGATGAGAAAGATGAAGATGAAAAGAAAGAAAAATCTGTAAGATCTGGTGATGAAAGAAGAGAAAAATCATCTAAAAAAATCAGATTAAGCATGAAAATAGTAGATATTGAAAAAACCGGAATCTCTAGTCTTAAATTGAGACTTATTAATAAATTTACAAAAGCTCCAAATATTTGGACACTTACTAAATTCTATAATCCAGTTACAAGTACATGGACAAGCGCAACAGTTATTCCATCAGAATCTTCAACTACTGATGAAACTTCAGATGATATAGATGAAGCTAATATTGTTTGGGAAGCAGTAGATGGCACAGCAGATATTTCACTTAACGAAGTTGATGATATTAATCAGACATCTACAACAACCACGACTACAATCGATACTAATACAACTATATAAATTTTTAGAGATAGCAAAAAAGCTATCTCTAAATTAATTAATAACTATTACCAGTTATCTCCCAACCATCAGCAAATTGTGCTGAGTAGATTGTGCTTGTATCAGAACCGGTATCTCCTCCAAGTAAATAAACTTTACTCTTAGTTACAACCGCTTGTGAATAACCAAGTGTTGATGGTAAACTTGTACCAGTTGACCATGTACCAATAGTTCCATTGTTATCAATTGGTGCGCTATATGTTACATTTGTATATGCTGTACCATTATAACCACCTAAAAGATACACTCTATTTTTTGTCATTACTGCTTGAGATATATCAAGTGAGCCAGGTAGTAAATTAGCCTCAGTTGTCCATGTACCAATTGTCCCGTTTATATCAATTGGTGCACTGTAAACTGTATTTGTAGATCCTATACCCCCATTTCCACCTAAAAGATAAACTCTATCTTTTGTTGTAACTGCTTGAGAATGAGCAAGTATCGACGGTAAATTAGCCTCAGTTGCCCATGTACCAATAGTACCGTTTGCATCAATTGGCGCGCTATAAACTACATTTGTATACCCTGTACCATTATAACCACCTAAAAGATAAACTTTACTATTAGTTACAACTGCTTGTGAGTAACCAAGTAGCCCTGGTAAATTAGTTTCAGTCCCCCATATTCCAATTGTTCCATTTACATCAATTGGTGCGCTATAAACTACATTTGTATGTGCTGAACCATTATATCCACCTAATAAATAAACTCTATTTTTTGTTACTACTGCTTGTGAAGTAGCAAGCGCACCAGGCAAACTAGCTT
>Ga0316207_10000704_pt1 | contig 48918 bp, 48 predicted proteins | sample 6weekpyrite_MG_FD_204943 | JGI IMG/M metagenome (GOLD analysis project Ga0316207, IMG submission 204943) | Microbial mat bacterial communities from mineral coupon in-situ incubated in ocean water Damariscotta River, Maine, United States -... | ecosystem: Environmental > Aquatic > Marine >... | reverse complement strand
TGAATTTAAAAAGTATTTCCGGGGGGGGTATCTTAATCAATAGAGCATGTGCAACAACTGTGCCTATTTGAAGTGGACAAACCAGGGGGATTTAACTCTTTGTTATTGTTGAAGTTGTTTTCTGTTGACCATATAAAAATAATTGATGGCGCTTTTTTTGCACACATAAAGGGCATGGGTTCACTAAATTGGTGCAATCTGTGTAAAGGATAAAAGAAAATGGCGGCTCCTGCGCATCCATGCACCCGTAGTATTAGTGCGTCCATGCACGTCAACGCAAATGCAAGCTAATGTTTGTGTAGTTCGCTTTCAGCGCATTAAGCAATAAAGGCTTTTGCTTTTATTTGCGTGTATTAGCGTTCATTAGCGTTTTCTTTTTCTTCTAGCGTTTTTGTTTATGACGAAATTTACTCATAAGTTTTTGAACATTAAAATAGCTGCGAATTCATATTTTCTTAGCATGTTCTACAGTTTACTCGGCTGACAGCCAGTAGCTTTACATTCCCTGATCCTGTCGAGAATAACATTTGTTCTACGCACAGTTGATTTGGTTGTGCAGTCTAAACTTACATAAAAAGCCCCATTTTTTCTTATGCTGCAATTATTATTTCTTGAATTAATCCACTCTAATTGAGTTTTCCTTAATGATTTTTTTTCTTTCTTATTTAGAAAGGTTCTTAAAAGTTTATATGCTTTGTTTAATTCATTATCAGATTCCTGGTATACCTTATTGAGGCAATACAGGCCATCGAAGTCATCTCTTGGTTTGTCGCAATTATCAGCATAAGCCGCATTGGCTAGAAGTAAAACTATAATAAATAATGTTTTATACATTTTTTTCCTTTGATTATATAAGAATGATACCGGGTTAAGTAGACCGTAACATGGCCGCACACCTGTGGCAATGTGGAGATAATTTATCTAGCATGTATATTTTTTTGAATAATTAATTTGCTTACGATTTTAAAAAAAACATAATAGAAATAACTATTACTAAAACAACTATTGTTTTCTTCGTGCTGGCTGACGCCATAAGGTCTATTATAATTCTAATAATGGTTGGCATGATTTTATTGTAAACCTCAAAACTAAACACCCACACAAAACTGTAATTTGATACCCGGAGCATAAAAGTCAAATAATTTCCTGGACAAGTTTCCTTAATAGACATATACAAAAGAGTCATCCATGTCGCACTACCTTTTATCATTGTGCAGGCTTTACGATAGTACATAATTTTCTTTTTAATTGACAAGAATAAAAAATAACTTATTATATAGCCATATGACTATACGATATTCTAACTCGCTAGACAGGACATTCCATGCACTAGGGGATGGTTCTAGGCGCAAAATACTGGCGATGATAAGTCATAAACAACGTTGTACCGCTGGTGAGCTGGTGGAGCAATTTAATGTATCTCAACCCACTGTATCTAAACACTTGAAAGTTTTAGAGGCCGCAGGTTTGATTATTCGGCATATCGAAGGGCGTCATCATGTTTTTGCTTTAGGCGTCGATGGCTTGCAAGAAGCAGATGACTGGATCAAGCGCCACCTTGCCTTCTGGCAGAACAGTTTAGATAGGCTAGGTGAATTTTTAGATGATGAAATAAAGGACTCTCAATGACGGCGAGGTGTAACAAGATAGAATTCATTATTATCGACAGGCATTATAAGCACTCACCAGAAAGGGTGTTCGAGGCATTTTCTCGTAAAGCGGCCTTCGAACAATGGATTGCACCGTCTGACGAAATAGGCACGAGAGTGCTCTTACATGATTTTAAAATTGGTGGGCAGTACAGAATAGAATTTTCCATACCCGACTCTGGAAAGTTGTTCCTGAAGGGGGAGTACGTTCATATTGAACAACCCAGGCAAATTTGTTTTACCTGGGAGTGGGAAGAACCGGATGTTCATGCGGGCATAAACTCTCTGGTCACTGTGGATTTTCTAGAACATAAAGGAAACACCAGGCTCACAATTACACATGAAAACCTCTCTACGCTACAGGCAACAGAGCGACACATCCAGGGCTGGAATGGTGCTTTATTACGCCTTGAAAAACTTATTACTAATCAACCGGACATACAGGGCTAAATAATGCTTTCTCTACCTATTACTTCGATGATTGCGGCGGCACTGGCTATTCTTATGTTTGCATTAACATTATTGGTATCGTTACGACGCGTAAACCTGGGAAAGGAACAAGGTGATGTTGCAAAATATCCAATTGATGACGGCAACGACGAAAAACTTAAGCGACGTATTGGTGCTTTCAGTAATTTAATTGAATATGCGCCTATGTGCCTCATTATGCTTGCATTGCTTGAAACCAGTGGGGCGTCATCTATTTTAATTTGGGGTTTAGGAATTTCATTTGCAGCGGGAAGGGTGCTACATGCAATCGGCATGTTAACAAATCCTCATTTTCCTTTACCCAGGATTATTGGAATGTTTGCAACCTATGCAGTGCTGCTTGTGCCCGTTGGTTGGTTTATATTGAATTGGGTTTGAGGATGCTGTCAAAAAAGCTACGGTGTTAGTTTTAATAAGAAAATTATTGTTATGACAAAGTTTGAATGTGTCTTATTTTTCAGCTTCGCTTAATGTGAATGTAATAGATGTTTTTTGCATTGAATTTACATTAATACGCATTACTTTGTTTTCTTTTCGTAAAGCCATAAAAGGGAAATGTTGAATAACATCCCAGCCCTTTCGGTTTTTTTCTTTGGAATAAAATAACTCAGCTTTACATAATTTCTAAAGTAACAAGAAAGGTCAGCCCCAGACAGTAATTAAATAACTATCCGTACTAAATTGATTTGTTATTTTTTTTTAAAACATATTGAAGTGAATAATATATTGCAGTTCCAGCAAAGGCGCTATATAAACAAAACTGGTGTAACTCATTTACACTAATAAACCCAAGTATGCTGTTGGCTTGAGACAATGGATAAAATGGCTCAATGTCACTATGCATTATGCTATCTAGTACTACATGGCTATAGGTGCCAGTAAGTGCACTGCCAAATGCGATCCACCAGGTTATTTTAATTGGGCTGTTTTCCTTGGCCACACCTATGAGCTTTAACCCTAACTCGGATAAATACTTACCCGACAGAGTCGAAAAAATACCCAGTAGTGTGGCCCCAACATATGTATGAGAAAACCCATGTAAATGACCTTCTCCCGTTAACAGCACAAATAATGGCTGAAGATCCATTACGATTTGTGCCCAGCCAAATACCATTAAGCTAAAGCTTCCCTGAAGTAGAGCTTTAATCAGTATTCCTGGTCCCATATGAAAAGGTGTAAACGGCATTTATTTCCTTAAATCATTTTCTGCTAAACATGGGGCATATTATCGGTCTTAAAATTACCATAGTAGAAAACGTACAACTCTGTGATTTTGTGTCAAATATTTTGTTTTTCAGCTCATGCTTTACCTTTCATAAGGTGGATATGGCTGGCGTTAATTTTGAAATTATATTGTCATAAATATAAATAATACTACCATGGCCAGTAAAAATAATTTTCCTAGTTTTGCGTTTTTCTTTTGTTGTTGCTTGAATTTGGCTTTTAAGATTGCCACTTCGTTTTTGTTTAAATATTCGCAGTGATTGCATGAGGTGTTTTCATTTGGATATTTTAAACCGCATCTATTGCATTTTTTAACTCGTTTAACTAGTACTGGAAACAAACCGTTCATGACTTAATTAAAGCTATACAGTTAATGGTATTTATTGTTAAAAATAAATTATTTATCAGGTTCAAAATGCGCTTAACTCCACCAGTAATGCCTCATTCACAACAGTTACAGATTTTAATATAGATTTAGCGAGGCTGTGTTTTAAGTTGTTATCTTTTAATTTGTAAATTGGCTGAGTAGTTAACATTTTACGGGCTATTGTTTGTGCGATGCTTTTTGCCTTGGGTATATGCTTTTCAGGAAAATTATCAATATCAATATTTTCAATTGTAGGGTTTTTAAAGAAAAATGCGGCTGACGACTGATCGTAGGTTAATGAGCCAGTTATTCTGGCATTACCTGAGCCTTTAATTCCAGCGGGTGCAATTACATTTATATTAGATAAAACACTAATTTTATTATTATCTTTTAATAAGTCTACTTCTGGATTTGATAATATAACTTTTACAAAAAACTTACTTTTCTCCAGTGGCATCATCGCGGATACTTTATTTTGAAGTTCCTCTTCTGTTATTTCCAGTGTGTATGAAATTGCCATAACAATTTGAGATGTAAACATCAGTATTATAGCTATATAAATTCGCTTCATTGTTTTCCTTTATTGTAAAGCCTGGTGTATTGCATGGTCCGTGTGTTTTTTATTATTATAAAATATTCCAGGTTGATGCACTCGTGGGCTCACTTAATGGGTGATATTTAGTAAAGAAAGTGCTTAATCGCTACGTCATCGTTAACTAATTTCCAGGTTATTTAACGCTAACTTCTAGTGAATGGCAAGCGCTTATACCTGAGGGGTTGACGTCTTTATATGGGTGTCCTGTTAAGTCCCGGTTAAGCCCCGATTTAGTCATGTGTGTCCGGTTATGCCCGGTTATGTCATCTAACCGTAACGGCTAATTTATTTCCCTACTTGTTTTTTTCTCTGTGTGTCCTGCAAAGCTCTGCTGCACGATAACCTGATGAGAGAATTTGATTCATTAATGCTTTGGTTTTGGCGGATCGTGCGAGAATTAAAGTGCCCACGAGTGTTGCAAGCAAACCTGTGGCTTTAGCGTGTACATCATCTGGTTCACCATCTATGCCCAATGCTAGCAGATCAATTAATTGTTCACTGCCCAGGGTAATTGCATCCCTGTGTGCTTTAGATTTTCGGTCAACCTCAGCACCTAGCGCAGCAATGGGGCATCCTTTACCGAGATTGGTGACATGTTGCTCCGATAAGTATCTACGCACAAAATCTGCAATTGCCTGTTTTTCCCCCTGTTGTGAAATATCCTTTTTTAGATCGCCTGCCATATCATCAGAAGCTTTTTTAATGGCGACGCTAACAAGATCATCCTTCGAACTAAAGTGACGATAGAATCCGCCATGAGTCAAGCCAGCTGCCCCCATTACATCCGCCACGCTGGTAGCCTCAATGCCTTTCTCCCTGAATAGGCGTGCGGCTTCATCAACGATTTTAAGGTTGTTTTCTGTCATTGCCTGTTTTGTGACTCGCATAAATAATTGTCCTCAAAAATTTTTCTGCTTGACTTTAATGATGATAAGTATAATCTATATTTTATAGATGACAATCATCATCTATATGCGCATTGAGAAAACTAGTTTTTATTTACTGAAGAGGAGGGTATTTGCAATGAAACAAACTGGATACGGTGGAATAATTTTAGCTATGGTGCTTTGCGTATTGTGGATGGCAGTAACAGGAATAATTGGCTCTACCGGGTTTTATGAGTACCCGCGCAACGGATCGCATCTTTTGGTGATTATTACGGTCTTGATACCCGCAATATTCTTTGTTGTATTATTTTTCCTGTCACCAGCTATACGTAGTTGGACTCAAAGCCTTAATCTAGCAATGCTGACACTTCCACATGCCTGGCGCACTGTTGGCTTCACCTTTCTGGCTCTTTGGTTCTATGGGGTTCTGCCTTCTGGTTTTGCGGCCCCCGCCGGTTTTGGTGATTTTGCCATAGCGATGGCAGCACCTTTTGTCGCTGTTGCTGTTTGGTTTAATTGGTCGGGTGCCATTCGTGCTGCAGTATGGTTTCATGTGCTTGGGATTATCGACTTATTTTTTGCACTTTTGACTGGCATGACCGGATTTGGTGCCCCAGTAGAAGAAATGAGCATGACCGATCCCATGACGGCATTTCCTTTAGTGATTATTCCTACGGTTTTTGTACCACTTCTTATTCTGGGGCATATTATGGCATTGACAAAAATTGCAATGGACAGGAAATAATATGTTCAATATATAGCAAAACAGTTAAAGGTATAAAATCATGCGTGTAGATTTTTGTCTCTATAGCTTTAATGCTGCAAATAACCAGCGGGAAAACAGGGTGGTGAACAAGCGGCTTTTTGCCGTTTGTTTTAATTTTTTATGTAGGCATTTAAGTTCAGTTTTAACTTACGACTACCCGTTATTTTAAAGTTACTATCCTGACCTGCGGTGGTTAGTTTGATGGTGTTAAATGTTTAGCATCTCGAATCATTTTATAAGTATAAACAGTTTTGCCATTATAAATAATCTGGAATTCATTAACGACCTTAAAGCTATATTGAGAATAAAATTTCTTTGCAGACGAAATGGTTTTGGCTACATACAAACATGTCGAGCCGGTCACCTTAGCTAATAAATATTCAAGCAGGTTCTTTCCAACGCCTTTACCGCGTTTGTCGGAATGGACAAACAAAGCCCTGATGTTTCTCTTGACCTGCTTAAGAAAGAAATTGAGTGTAAGCAAGGGGGGGTAGATATTTAACAGGTGCTGCCTCTACTTTTGCTGGCAAAGGTTACCAGGCCAATTATGCCTGAGCCAAAGAGCCATACAGCTGTTGGAAGCGGAACGGTTGAAATGAACTGCATTGATAAAGACATACCGTTGTATGTGCCACCTACAAATGTAGAACCGGTCAAACCATTAAGATTGAGGTCGAGTGGGTTCAGTGTTGTATCATTACTAAAATCATCTATCAGAACCTCCCAAACCTGTGTAAGGTTATATGATTCTCCCGTTTCCCAGATCATATTAAAGTTTATACCGAGCTGATTATTACTCACTAATGGAGTTAAAAATGGTGCTCCTTCACCGGTAGATCCATTATATGTTTCGTTTATATTTATCGTCCATGCATTGCCGAATAACTGAGTTGATGGTGTTGAAGTTACAGTAGTTGGAACTGTGGAGTCCGGCCATGCTAAAGCGCTTACAAATGCCCAGCTTTGTGATGAATCAAATAATATATCATCTAAAGTACCTGCGGGTGAAAGTAAAGACATTGTGCCTGACACCTGGGCTTCTGGTGGTGGTGGCCATGAGCCGTGACTGGCTGCTGCACTATGAGTAAATATAATTGTGGCAAATATAACAGAGCGAAGCGTAAGTTTTTTCATCTTTAATCCTGGGTGTTTATCTGTATTGAGAATAAAAATATGACCAAGTTATTTTTAGTAGAGCAAATATGTTGCCAGTACAATAAAACTTTTAATATATCAATATGATAGTGTGATTAATGTCCATGTGTTGCTCTATTTACTGTAAGTATTCTCGATAGTTTCAGTTTTTTTGATAGCTATGCTTTACATTGTGTCTGTCCATATAATTAGGTTTAATGTATTGAGTTATTCACCATAAACTTGATAAATTTAATTTCATAAGTGGTGTACTTAGATTATGAATTCCCAAATTTGGATTAAAATTTGTCATGGGTGTCTAGCTAATTTCTTCATAACCATCTAGATATTCATCAGTCGGATCAATTGCTTGAACGATATCAAGATATATTCCATTTGGGTCTTTGATACAAAAATGGCGTTGTCCCCAGTCTTCTGATCGAACATCTAGAGCAATATCTAAATTTTTTTCCTTAGCTATGTCATAGGCTGAATCAACGTCATCCACTTCGATACTAAATATTATTCCTGTGCCACTATGTGAATTATGAAAAATCTCTGGTTGTGTAGGTTGGTCAGGTAACATAAATCCAACCTGAACACCCGATTTTGTTACTAAGTGAATATACCATTCATTTTCAAATGCAACATGAAAATCAAAGTTAGTAGTATAAAACGCTTTCGCGTGAGAGGTGTTTTTTACAATAAACACAGGAAACGAGTTATTAATTTTGATCATGGTTCATCCCTTATTTAAAAATTTATGTTGTACCATAGTAACAGCCCCTTCCTGACAGCATAGTGTCAGTAGGCAAGTTTAACATGTGCCGAGCTAACTGTTTGTTGGTTTGAGTTGAGGGTGTTTTTTTTCAAGGGTTTAAGATGAATCAAATCAGGACACCCAAATCAAATCAGGACACCCAAAATCAAATCAGGACACTCAACGAATCAAATCAGGACACCCAACATAACATTTGACAAGTACAACTCACAAGCGTAATTTTTTTAACAACTAAAAGAATCACAATAGCCCAGGAAGTTAAACATGCCAAAGCCCCGCTACGCACAAATGTCACTCGATGCCACACCCTATTATCATTGCATGTCACGGGTTGTACGCAAAGCCTATCTCTGCGGAATTGATATCAGCACCGGTGAAAGCTATGAACATCGACGTCAATGGGTAGAAGACAAACTATTAGAGCTTGGCGATATCTTTGCATTAGATATTTGTGCCTACGCCATCATGTCTAATCATTACCATGTAGTTCTGCATATCAATAAAGCACAGGCCGATAACTGGAGCAATGATAAGATTATTCATAAATGGCACCAGCTCTATAAGGGCAGTGCCCTGTCACAACGTTACCTACAAGACTTAAGCCTAAGTAAAGCAGAACGCAATACCTTAAAAGAACAGGCTGAAGTGTGGCGTGAACGCCTGATGAGCATCAGTTGGTTTATGAAAATACTAAATGAAAACATTGCTCGACAGGCCAATAAAGAAGATCAATGCACCGGGCGTTTCTGGGAAGGTCGATTTAAATCACAGGCCCTGTTAGATGAAGCCGCCCTGGCTGCCTGCATGGTGTACGTTGATTTAAATCCCATACGCGCAAAAATGAATAAAACGCCTGAAACCTCAGAACATACCAGCATAAAAAATAGAATAGGCACCGCAATAAAAGCTCGTCACCCAAATGACAAACGTCAACAACCTCAAAACCTGTTTCCATTCGTAGGCAATCCTGGAAAAAATATGCCTGAAGGCCTGCCCTTTAAGCTCAATGATTACATTGCCTTAGTAGACTGGACGGGTAAACAAACCCGCAAAGATAAATGCGGAGCAATAGACCAAAATTTACCCCCACTATTAAACCGACTTAACTTTGAAACAGAAAACTGGTTGCATTTATCAACCCACTTTGAAAGCAAATTAAAAGGCTTGGTGGGTTCAATAATAAATTTAAAAGCCGCTTGTGAAAAAATGGGTTATAAACGCACGGTGTTTAAATGTAGTTGCGAGCGGTATTTTCCGTAAAAAACAAAACTTAAATAACAATCAACAACATCAGTGTCTTGCTGACGTCTTACTGTGGGTTAAATTCAGTCAATACGCAAATAATGTTTATTCTTTGCCTAAACCTGGCATTGCAAAGAAAAAATAATTCTTTTTATCAAAATGGTGTGAAAATAAATTTTAAAAAAATTTGATTTAATATTTTTAACTTGGGTGTCCAGTTATTTGCAGTTATTTGCAGTTACTTAATTTCAGGTGTCCAGTTATTTCTCCAGTTATTTCGTTATTTCTTGATGGTTTGTGTGCCTGCGGCTTACTGCTTACTATCTATTGGTATGAATTCCCACGGAGGACCGTGGGAACTAGTATGGACCCATCTGAATTAGACTGTGCAATGGGTGGATCCGCTTCGCTTGATTCACCCTACGTGTTTTTTATTTGCGTTTTTTAGCGTTGACGTGCATGGATGTACTAATGCAGCGGGCGCATGGATGTGCAGGAGCTGCCATTTTCGGTAGTCTTTAAAGCTCAAAGCAACTTAAATTTAACCGGCATTTTAAGCAGGGCGGTTACCGGTTTGCCTTCTACTTTGGCCGGCATAAAGGTGGAGGCTTTGATGGCATTTATCGCGGCCTGATCGAAACTGTCTCCCGCTGATTTTAGTATGGTTATTTTTCTGACTTTACCCGTTTTATCAATGAGCACCATCAGTTCAACTGTGCCCTTATTACCACTGGCACGCATGTTTTCCGGGTAGACTGGGGTTTCTCTGTGGGTGAAACGTGGCAGGTCGCTGAGTTTATAAAAAGGTACGGGTGGGGGCAGGCTGCTGGGTTCGCTTTGTGTGTTTGTTATGGCTTGTTTGGAAATATTGCTTAAGTCGGGTGTTGTGTTTTTTATTATCGCCTCAGGTTTTATGGTTTTTTCTGGGTTTGGTTTTTCTTTTTTCGGGACTATTTTTTTAATGGGTTTTTTGATGCGCTTTTTTTCTTTTTTAACGGTAATTTGCGTCTGTGGTAGATCTAGCAGGTTTAGAATTAGCATGGGGTTATTATCTGGGCTGGAGGTTTGTATGGCGGATAAAACCTGAACTATAAAAATCAGACCAGTTGCCAATACTACCCCACCAATGATAGAGAGCAGACGTTGCGGTGTGTTTTCTCTTAGGGGTAGCACGGAATTTATCACTGGGTTTGTTTGTCATCGGTTGCAATTCCGAGAAGTTTTGCGCCACTGGTTTTTGCGGCATCAATTAACTGAATGAGTATGCCGGTGTTGGAATCTTTATCGGCTTTAATGACGACCGAGATGTCAGGGTTAAGTTTAACTTCTGTTATTAGCAGGCGGTGTATATCTTCAATTGTTACTGATGCGTTGTTGAAATAAATTTTGTTATGCCGATCCAGTTTCAGAACCATGTGATTATTTGGCAGGCGGCTGGCCTGTTCTGATTCTGGTTTTTCAATGATGATCCCCTGGTCGGGGAATACGGTGGTCACCATGAAAAAAATTAACAGTAGAAAAACCACATCGATTAATGGTGCCATACTGATTTCTGGTTTGCCGGTTTTGAGCTCTGGAATGTCTAATTCATTCATTGATTCAGCCCTGTTCCATGTCGGTCTTGAAATTTGTGATGTCCCTATGAATGAGTATTTGCATTGTCTGACTGGTTTTCATCATCAGTTCATTCACTTTTCCGCAGAGTAAGTGGTGTATAAAGATAACCGGTATGGCAAAGATTAAACCACTGGCGGTGGTTAACAATGCCTGCGAAATACCCGAGGCCATTTGTTCTGGTTTTCCCGTGCCGTGTAGGGCAATTACTTCAAAAACATTGATCATGCCAGTCACTGTGCCTAACAGGCCTAGCATGGGTAAGAGTGTGCCCAGGGTGGCAATGGTGGGCAGGCTGCCTTCTATTTTAGGTGTGATGCCAGAAAGTTGAATATTCATTTCCTTGATCAGGTCTTCTTTGTTAAAGATTTCCTTCCAGTTCATGTGTTGCAGAATTTTTGAAGCAGGACTGGCATACTTCTGGTTTTTTTTTACTATGTTGATAGTGGCATCGTTAAGCAGGCTATGGTAATCATTACGTGCGTGTTTTAAGAGTGTGTAAACACGAAGGCTTTGCCAGATGAGCATGGCAAATGTAATGCAGGCGGCAATAAAAATAACCCACATAATTGGGCCGCCTTTATCCATTTGTATGAGTAAATCAAAATTAAACATTTTTCTATCCTGTTTTTATAATTCAATATAACGATTAAATTTAAAAACACAATTTAATCAGAAATCAATCTCAACTCCGAAAAACGGGAAAAATGACATGCCGGTTACTTCTGTTGGATTATCGATTTTTTCGTATTCATTACCATAATCAAATTCGACAATATTTTCCCTGAAAGTGATGTTTTGCATATCGAGATAAAGTTTTAATTTTGATTCTCTCAATAATATTTCACGGCTAATACGCAGGTCTATTTTGTAGTAAACCGGAGTGCGTTCTGCATTATGGGTTCCAAATTCAGGTATCCAACGGCTGTCCGGGTCGGTTGGGTCTTCCTGGTGGCGTCCGGTTACTTCGGTGTAGGGCGTGCCTGAATGAATCTCGGTCTTCATGCTCCATGCCCATCGCTTCCAGCTTTCCCCTCTAAATGGCTGACCCCAGACTGCGGTTAAGGCGAGTGGCTGGTCACCGGAAAAATCACGGGTGATGCCGGTTAATTTATTGGTGCGCTCAGTTTTACCCCAGGATAATGCCAGCCAGCCCATTTTACGCTGACGGAATTCGCGTTTTAAGAATACATCTATTCCATAGGCCTCGCCGGTTCCCGCATTTGCAAAATTATCGGGGGGCAGGTTCTCATCAACCGGCACCACCAGCTCCTTCATTGGTTTTTGGTAAATTTCGGTTTTTAAGCTGTACAAGGGATTGAACTGGTACTCCATTCCAAGAATGCGGTGTTCCGATTCGCTCATTAGCAAACCCGGGTTGCCAAAATCTTCAACTATTTCTGCCCCCTGTGGGGTTTGTAAATAAAGCCCCCATGAGGCGGTGAGCATTAGTTTATGTGTTGCCTGATATTCTAAACTAAACCTGGGTGACCACTCCTGTGCTTCAAATCCCCCGCTCACATAAATGTCGCTGTATAACAGGCCTAAATTGGTAGTGAGCTTGTCTGTCCACTGCTGGCGATATTTTATGTAAGGTGAAAGGTTATGTGCGTTTAGCGTTGTATTGATACGAAATTTTTCCTGGGAGGTGAAATCAAAGTTTGGGTCGTTTTCGTCGGGTAAACGTGAGATATACAACTCAAGGGGAATTTCACTGTAAGAGGCGGCAATACCCAGGTTTATCAGGCTCTGGCTATTGGTTTTCCAACGCAACTCAGGTTGCCATAACAGGGTGTTGCTTACCGAATCAACAAAGAAAGGTTCGCCGTTTTCGTCACTGCCCAGGTTAATTAGCGCTTCGTTATGGTAATAGGCCAGGGTCATGGTGTGGTTAAGGTTGGGGCTCCAGTTTTGCTCCCAGTTAAGGCCGCTGGTAAGGAATTTTTGCTGGTTACTAAAGCGCCCGGCAAGCTCAGGATCGGATTTGGCAGTGTCACGAATATCGGCTTCTAACTCATCACCGGCGGTAAACAGGTAATAGTCAATGTGGCCTTTATCGAGCAGTTGATGATATAGCGCCTGGGTGTCAAAAAAACGGGGCACCAGGGTGATCTGGTCCGGGTCTTCATCCTCATCATCTTCAAAGCTGTCATTGAATTGATCGGGGGAGAGCAAAAGGTCAACGTAACTACGTCTTGCGGAAATAAAAAAACTGTCGCCACCGGCCTCATCAACTGGCCCTTCTGCCAGGAGTGAAGAGCTTATGGTTGAAATATCAAATCGGTAATGCATGCGATCGTTTTCTGGGTCTCGTAGTTTTACGTCGATAACACCCCCCAGTGCATTACCATATTCAACGGGAAACCCCCCAAGAAACAAATTAATATCTTCGATTAGCGAGGCGTTAATGGTGGAGTAAAAATCTCCGAAATGATACAGGTAACCTACGGGCGCACGATTAACCCAGGTTATATTGTCATCCTGATCGCTGCCTCGCATATAGACAGAAGACGAGCCTTCGCCGGTTGAAATAATACCGGGCAGTGCGGTTAGTGCTTTTATGGGGTCGCCCTGGCTGCCCGGTACATTCGATAACTCTTCTTCAGATAAACTCACTTTGGATATGTTTTCAATAATTCTGCTGGCGGTGACTTCCAGTCCTTCAGATTCAACTATTAAAGGTTTGAGGTAGACTGTATAAAGTGTTTTTTCTAAAGGTATGGTTTGGGAATAGGACTCAAAACCCGGTGCGAGTATTTTTATCTTCTGGGGTGAATTAAGATCAGGAAAAGTAACACGACCGGCTTTATTGGTTTGTTGATAGGTTTCACCATCACTCAGAACAACGGTGGCATCTTCTAGTAAACTGCCCGTGCCTCTTTCTTTAACTTCGATGGTAAGATCAGATGCATAAGAGAGAGGAAGATAAACCAGGAACAACAGGGGTAAATAGAATAATGGTTTTAACAATTTTTAGCTCCCTGTTTTATTGTCCGTTGTTTGTTAACCGATACGGTTTTGCCCGAGGCCATCATGATATAACAAAATGTGGTTGAAGAGATGCTTTTTTAATGTTTATTCTATATAAAACAGAATTTATTTGATTTATCTCTAAAGTATATTTTGATAAGTTCAGATCGCGGTTGTCCCGTTAACTTAAATAAGCGTCGTCATCCCCGAATGCTTTTGTCGGAGATCCAGCGGCTTTAGGTACTTTAAATACACTGGGTTATAAAATACGTCCACGTCATTTACCTTTATAATTTTTCTTAACGAGAGAGCTGCATCTTCGATATAAAATAAATGAATTTATTCTATATAATTCAGGCGTGATAAGTTATTTTAAAATATTGAGTAAGGATTAAGGGAAGCGTATTCATTGCTCCCCCTAATTTATCCTTAAATTTCACTGCTGTCCCGTTAAGAAAAGTGAATATGGTCTAATAATCTTGTGTATTACTCTTATTTTGATTTTGATTTTTCAACGACATGAAACTTAGAGTAACAAAATAATAAAAGATAATAATTTAAATCGTCATCCCCGAATGCTTCTGTCGGGGATCCAGCGACCTTAGGTGCTGTAAAGACACTGGATTCCCGACAGAAGCGTTCGGGAATGACGACACTTTATAAGTTAACAAGTTAACGGGGCAGTACTGCTTAAATTTATAAAATTAATTCAGACGGTTAATCCTATTTTCAATAACCGCACTAAATGGTTGTGGCAATGAACTGATAAATTCAATTAAAGCATCCAGGTCATTTGCACCAATGATTCGATTAGTGCCTTCTGTTAATACTGTGTAATTATCCCCACCTGCGGCAATGAAGCTGTTAACCGTAACGGAGTATGTCATGGTTAAATTAAGCGGGCTGCCATCAGCTTTACGAACTTCAACAATGCGCTGACCTTCGGGTAAAGCATTATCCCAGGTATAACTCAGGCCAGACACTTTTAAAATGCGTGGAAAAGGTTGCCCTAGCCATTGCTGGTTTAACAGGCGCATAATTTGCTCACCACTCAGGTTCATAGTCACCAGGTCGTTACCAAATGGTTGCACCGTGAACAGGTCTCCCCAGGTAACATTTCCTGCGGGAATATCTGCACGAATACCCCCTGAATTCATAAAGCCGAAGTCTGTGCCCATTTTGCTTCGCTGGGCATCCGCAATCAGGTTACCCAGTGGCGATTCACCCGCAGGGTTAGTGTTGCGTGAAACACCATTAACGGTTGTGCCAATGACCTGGTTAATTAAGGGAGCCACAGCTGTTTCAGCGGCACTAACCAGTTCGGTAATATCTTCGTCAAGGCTCAGGCCGGGTTCAACATCAGCATAGGTTGTTACGATGCGTGCAGATTTTTCAACAATGTCCTTGCTAACGGGATCAATCGATACATTAATATCATCATAGGCTGTGCCCCGTGAAAATGCCTGCACTACCAGAATTTCCTTGCCATTTTCATTGGCAATTAATGCGTTGGTAAAGGAATGGGCATGGCCAGAAATAACGATATCAATTTCATCATCCAGGCGATTAACAATGTCGGCTATAGAGCCATCCAGTGAGCCGGGTTCCTGTAATGTTGGTCCGGCATAAAAACGCTGGCGGCTGCCCTGGTGAATTGTCACCACAATAGAACGGACACCCATGTTGCGCAGTTCAGGCACATACTGGTTTATTGCCTCGGCTTCATCAATAAAGCTTAAACCCGCTACACCTGTAGGGGTTACTATGCTTGGGGTTTGTTCTAGTACTGCGCCAATAAACGCTACGGGCATACCCTGCACACGTTTTATAACATAAGGTTTTAAAAGAGGTTTGCCGGTTGAGTTATCAATAACATTTGCTGAAACATAGGGGAATTCTGCACCTTCATATTCTTCTTCCAGGAAGGGGCCATTGATATGATTGCCACCATTGATGAGTCGCAGCATTTCATCTTTGCCCTCATCAAACTCGTGGTTACCCAGTGTGCCAACAATATTGCATTTTTGTTGTTTAGCATTTCCGCGTTTATGTTGTGATTCTTTTTTATCATCCTTATCTGAATCTTCACAGAAATCATTGGCCAACAAATTTAGAAAACTGATTGAAGGTTCATCTTTTAATAAAGCCGAAACAGGTGGTGTGGCACCAACATGATCACCCGCATGAACAATAAAGGCACCATTTTTAGACTCAGCCTCGGCGGCTTTCAGGTAGGTGGCAAGAACAGGTGCACTACCAACAGGGCGGCCACCCACTGTTCGACCTGTAGAAAGCTGACCATGAAAATCATTGATACCCAGAATTTTAAAATGAACCAGTGATTCTAAATGTTCTGCATTATTATATTCTTTGCTTTTCCATTGCAGTGGAATATTTGCAATTTGACGCAAACCTTCATCCTGCTCAAGTGCATCATCATGATGGCGACACTGCTTGGGTGCGGCGTTAACATAGCTTGCTGCACCCAGAAGAAGAGGGAATAACATACCCACTAAGATAGCTTTATGGTTGTGGTTCATAATTTTTCCTTAAACTGAATAATTAATTTATAAATGAGCCAGTAATTATTTGTTTGCTTCCTTACAGTGGTGTTTCAATTTAGTGATTGTTTTATGAATGCTAACAGGCTTATTATGCGTATATGACTGAACAATATTATTTTAGAATTAACGGATTGAATGACGAAAGTTGTGTTACGAAAATTGAAAAACGTCTTCTCGCGATGAAGGGAGTTGAAGCGGTTGAGGTTGATTTAGATACGAGCATGGCGGTAGTTAAATGTGAGCTTTCAGTAAAAGAAATATCAGCGGTTATAGATGGTGCCGGTTATAACGCCATTTTAATACCAGATTAAAAATAATTGCATATTAACAAGTGTTAATGTGGCAGCTCATATATAAATAAAATTGTTAGTGATGTGTGCAGAATGTTGATAAAAAATAATTCTATTTATGGATTAAAAACCCCGGCATTCTTTGCTCATCGAAAACGCTGGATAAGATTTTATTTGTCCTGTTTTTTTGAAAGTATTATTAAATTAAAAATGTATTTAATTTGTATCTTTAGATGTGGTTTTATCCATAATAATTGCATAAAACTAAATGCTCATTAATCAAAATTATAATGAATCATTATAATTTTTTATTGAAAATCTCCACTGGTCAAAAATTATACAACTATTAGTCGTAAACCGGGTCTACTATTAGTGTGATTTAAATTAGCCGCTATACTTGTGTAATCTTAACAGGAGTTTTTATGTGTAGTTCACCAAAGGGCGGAAGCAGTAAGCCATTATTAAGTAGTCATGTTGAGAACATGTCTGGTGATATGTCATCTACAGAATATAGTGACATGGTGCGTCGAGCGAATGAAAGTTATGAGCGTCGTCAGGAAGAGTTAATTGAATATAGAAAGACGCATAAAAACAAACTGACACCTGCTACCAGGAAAAAATCACAAGCGTCTTTTTTTGAAAAAATGAAGAATTTTTTAAGTCAAACTCGCCCATCTCAGGAAATAGTGAGCAAATAATGCACTTTATTCTAAATATGGCGCAAAACTGTCAAATAATAGTTGTCAATACCGTTGACTAAGACATCAAGCGGTATATAATCCATTTAGCTAGAAAGTGCCGTAAATACTTATGCACACCACATTTCGAAGTTCCAACTGTAGTGCTCCGTCCTGTTCTCATATGTAAACACTTCCAGCACAATCGCCCTTGAACATAAGTTTGTAACAAAATTGTTCAAATTAAATGGTAAAAGGGCATTTATTACTTTTGAAAATATAGGATAGAAAATTATGTCTACTACTACTGGTACCGTTAAATGGTTCAACGAATCTAAAGGTTTTGGTTTTATCGAGCAGGAAAATGGTCCTGACGTATTTGCACATTTCAGTGCAATTCAGGGTTCAGGCTTTAAAACGCTGACTGAAGGTCAAAAAGTTGAGTTCACTGTAACTCAAGGCCAGAAAGGTCCTCAAGCTGAGAACATCGTAGCAGTTTAAATATTGCTCATCTAAGTCGGTAGAAATACGGGCTAAGATTAAGAAGGCAGAGTCGAAAGACTCTGCCTTTTTTTGTTTAATGGCTAATGCTTGCTCCTGATAAGGATTAAATTATATAGTTTAGGGTAATGCAAAATAACGAGATTACATTAAAACGCAGCCTGTCACTTTCACTGATAACCTTTTATGGTTTGGGCAATATACTGGGTGCGGGTATTTATGTGTTAATTGGCAAGGTTGCCGGTGAAGCGGGTTACTTCACACCACTGTCATTTTTTATTGCATCGATTATTGCTGCTATTTCCGCTTTTAGCTATGCGGAGCTTTCAGCAAGATACCCGGTGAGTGCGGGTGAGGCGGTTTATATTGATGAAGGTTTCGGGTTACAGAAACTATCCCTATTTATTGGCTTGATGATTACCTTTGCGGGTATTGTTTCATCCGCGACCATTGCCCATGGTTTTGCGGGCTATATGCAGGTATTTTTTGATCTGCCTCGTTGGATGATGATAACCGGCATATTGTTAGTATTAGGGGCCCTGGCGGCGTGGGGCATCAGTCAGTCAGTACGGGTGGCATCATTGCTGACAATAGCCGAAATCTCCGGTTTATTATTAATTATAGTTGTTGGGGCTGATCAGTTACCACAGTTAGCTCATGTGTTTGAACAGCCTCAGTCAGAAGCCATATCAGGCTTTTCATTAGTCGGTGTTTTCTCTGGAGCTTTTCTGGCGTTTTATGCCTATATCGGTTTTGAAGATATGGTGAATGTGGCGGAAGAAGTGAAAGATCCACAACGCACAATGCCTCGGGCTATTTTATTATGCGTAGTTATTTCAACGTTTCTGTACAGCGCCGTTGCCCTGGTCTCAATTAGTATTATAAGCCCGGCAGAACTGTCGCAATCTGATGCGCCCCTGGCAGCGGTATATATTGCTGCTACCGGGAAAGCCCCTGTCATTATTAGTGTTATTGGTATTTTTGCAGTGATTAATGGCGCACTTATACAAATTATTATGTCTACCCGTTTACTCTACGGTATGGCGAGTCGTGGCTGGCTACCTTCTGCTTTGGGTAAAATCGCACCTGGGACACGCACACCAATAAACAGTACCGTATTAATAGTAGCTTTAACGCTATTATTTGCCTTATTGTTAAAGATGGTTTCCCTGGCGGAGCTAACCAGTTACCTGGTGCTAATTGTCTTTGCTATGGTGAATTTGGCGCTGCTTAAAATTAAACAGAAAACCCCTCAACCTCAGGGTGTCAGAGTATTTTCAGTCTGGTTGCCGAAACTGGGTTTTATTACCACGGTTTCTTTTTTAATGGTTGTGATATTTTCTTAGTGAATTGACTGGAATAAAAGCTTGTAGGTATACCTGAAGGAGTACCTACATATCAGCTTAAATTCAGGCAAATGCTGCAGATGTTGTAACTTTTACCTTAATATCATTCATTGCCTGAATAATGATGGCACCAATTAATTCAATATCGTCTAGTGTAAAAGCCATGGGTAATCTTAAGTCGCAGGCATAAGAAATAATATTAGCTGTTTTATCCATGCCGGGTAATTCATCAAATGAATATTGCCAGTTACGAAAATCCCGGGCATTATCTTCAGAGCCAAAAACCTGTATTTTTACACCATTTTCAGCACAGCAGTTAATGAAATCATCTACATTTTCTGGTGTAAAGTTAATCAGATTAAACTGCAGGCTGTCCCCCACATTTTCTGCGCTATCTACGGGCTGGGGAATAGTGATATAGTCATTTTCTGACAGTATTGAAATCATACGTTCATATTTTTCTTTGTATGAGGCAATTCGTTCATCAATTAAATCAATCTGCGGGCGTAAAATAGCGGCGGTTAAATTATTCATGCGCAGGCTAAAATTGGGTACATCATATTTTATATTTTCAAACAGGCTGTCGTCCATTGGGCGTGCCAGGTGTTTTTTATATAAACCTTCATATGATCCGGCGGCAAGAATACAGTAGGCCGCGAGTTGCTCATCGTTAGTTGCAATAAAGCCACCCTCACCGGAATTGAGCATTTTATGACTTTGTGTGCTGTAGCAGGCAATTTCACAGTGATGACCAACGAAGTGATCTTTGTCGGTATTTTCAGTATTCCAGCGCTTGCCTAATCCGTGGGCACAATCTTCAATAAGCCTGATATTGTGTGAATCGCAAAGTGCTTTGATCTTATCCAGCTCCGCAATATGCCCGCGCATATGGGACAAAATAAAATATTTAACCTCAGGCTGTTCGGCTATTTGCTGTTCAAAGTGTTCTAAATCAATCACATACTGGTCATTGCATTCAACATAAACCGGTACGGCACTGGCGTGAATAATGCTGCTGGGCACCGCGGTAAAGGTGAATGCATTGGTAAAGACAGCCTCACCCGGCTGCACACCCATGGCTTTAAGGGCAATAAACATAGCACTGCCGCAGGAGTTAACCGCTATTACATATTTGTGATCGGTGTATTGAGAAAAAGCATATTCCAGCTTGGAAACCTCGCTGTCATCATCGCTGTGCCCATATCGATAGAGCATGCCATGCTCCATTTGGGTAATTGCATTGCTGATGGCTTTAGCCGGAATAGGGTTGGGTGTGTCGAAACTTTTGTAGAATTTCATGGTAGAGAGATTGTGCTCGCATCGAAAAATGCGGTTCATCCTAACATGAACTCAGTTATGGAAAAAGGCTGGTAGTCGGTTATGAGGTACGTTTAACACCCCGAAGCAGGTAATTTAATAGTATCGGGTGACGGGAACTAATTATTTGTAGGGCAGAACAAGCATAGCGACTCCTGCAGAATCCGTGATAACGGTGGAACCGCTTCGCTTGTTCCACCCTACAAAATATTAGTTTTCTCTGTGCCCTTCGTATCTCAGTGGCAAATCATTTTTAATAATCGAGGGCCGATAATCAAGTCGATTATTTTGGTGATTTTTTAGCGGTTTTTCGCTTACCAATATTTTTCTTATCTCTTTTTCTGTTCTTAGCTTTTTTCTTTTCGGCTTTATCAGTTCTTTTTTCTTTACCTGACACCAGGCGTGATATTTTTAATTGCTGGCCTGATACCCACACTTTTTTCAGGTCATTAAAAACATCTTTTGGCATGCCAATGGGTAAATCAACCAGGCTGTAGTCGTCGTAAATTTTTATATGGCCGATGTTTTTGCTATCCAGGCCCGCTTCATTAGCAATGGCACCGACAATATTGCCGGGCTTAACATCATGATTATTACCCACTTCTATGCGATAACTTGCCATATCTTCCGCAGGTGGTTTATCCCTTTTTGATGAGCGATCACGACCCCTGTCCTGGCTTCGTTCACCCTGCTCTCTACCACGCTCGCGGCGTGAAGGTTTTTTAGATGATGGTCCACTGCTATCTTTCCAGCTTTTATCCATTTTTTTCTGTGGTTTATTCTGTAAAAGAAAAGGCGATTCACCCTGTAATAATTGCGCCAGAGCGGCGGCAATTTTTAGTGCAGGCACATCGTGTTCCTGCTGGTACTCTTCTATCATCTTATAGAACACATCAAAATTTTGAGAATCAAGTGTGTCGGTAATGCGTTGCTTGAATTTCTCGATTCGCTGGTCATTGATCAGCTCAGCAGAAGGCAGCTCCATCATTTCAATTTCTTTTTTAGTCGCACGTTCTATCGCACTCAGTAAGCGTTTTTCTCGGGGTGCAACAAAAAGAATGGCATCGCCCTCTCTACCCGCTCGGCCTGTGCGGCCAATTCGGTGGATATACGATTCGGTGTCATGGGGAATGTCGTAATTCAATACGTGACTGATTCGAGGAACGTCCAGGCCACGTGCTGCAACATCCGTGGCCACCAGAATATCCAGTTTGCCATTTTTTAAGTTTTGAATTGAACGTTCCCGTTGCTTTTGTTGAATGTCACCATTAATGGCAGCTGCGGCATAACCCCGGGCTTCCAGTTTGTCTGCCAGCTCAACCGTTGAGTTTTTGGTGCGTACGAAAATGATCATCGCATCAAATTCCTCCGCTTCGAGTATGCGGGTCAAGGCATCCAGCTTATGCACACCACTCACCGGCCAGAAACGCTGGCGTATGGTGGCGGCGGTTGCGGTTTTAACCTTGATGGTGATTTGTTCAGGGTTGTCCAGGTATTTAGTTGCAATGCGACGAATCTGTTGTGGCATGGTGGCTGAAAAGAGGGCGATCTGTCGTGTTTCAGGAGTTTGTTCAAGCACCCATTCCACATCATCTATAAAACCCATGCGCAGCATTTCATCCGCTTCATCCAGTACCAGCGCTTTAAGGTTATCCAGCTTTAAAGTGCCTTTGCGCATGTGATCCATTACCCGACCTGGGGTGCCTACAACTACATGTACCCCACGTTTTAAGGCGCTTATCTGGCCCCGGTAATCCTGCCCACCATAAATGGGTAGTACATGAAACCCCTTCATATGTTTGGCATATTTCTGAAAGGCTTCAGCAACCTGAATAGCAAGCTCACGGGTTGGTGCCAGCACCAGTACCTGGGGATCTTTCTGTTTTAAATCGAGGTTCGATATCATCGGTAAAGCAAACGCTGCGGTTTTACCCGTACCGGTTTGTGCCTGTCCAATTATATCTCTGCCATCCAGTAGCAATGGAATTGTTTCTGCCTGGATGGGTGAGGGGGTTTCATAGCCCACTTCATCCAGTGCTTTTAGGATGGGTTTACTGAGTGCTAATTGGTTAAACGCGGTTACCGTGTCGGTGGTCATGTGCAGTGCCTGATATAGATGAAATGTGTGGATTGGCTAAGTTTAGCCGGAGTATCCTGGTAGCCTTTGGCCGTTGCATTATGGAGTCAATGGCAGAAAGGGCGCGTAGTGTAACGGTTTGAGTGCCATTCTGCATGCTTTATTTGAACATAAAAGCAACAGTCAGATACTCGTTTAGGTCAATATTCGGTTTAAATGTCAATTTAGTAAATTATTAGCGGCTCTTTTGGCGGCATGTTATCAATTCGTTTCATAGTGGGGTTTATTGTCAGGAATAACTTATAGTTTAGATTAGAATAAATTAATTTGTCGTTTAAGAATATTATCCATTGAGTCATTGAGTGCACTGAGGATGCTGTTTGCTATGGGGGTTAACTGCTTTTCTATGTAATGATCGTAATCCAGTTTAGATGTTTGGCACTCCAGTGTTTCTGGGCCGTTTATGGTTATTACATATTCAATCCAGCCCTTGTGTTGATAGCGAGAGGGCTTTCCCTGCTGTTTAAACAGGGTTTCTGCATTAATCGCGGCACGGGCATGGGGAGGAATGTTTTTTTGATACAGGTTCAGTTTCTGGCGCAGTCTTTTTCGATAAGTTAAATGCGTATCCAGCTCACCGCTTAATAATTGTTGTACTAACTGACGAATAAATTCATCGTAAGCTTCATTGTTAAAAATTTTCACGTAGAGTTTTTGTTGAAAATCCCGTGCTAACTGGGTCCAGTCAGTGCGTACATTTTCCAGGCCTTTAAAGATAATGTGATCTTCACAATTATTGTTAACTACCCCCGCATAACGTTTTTTACTGCCCTTATCCGAGCCGCGTACGGTGGGCATGAAAAAGCGCTTGAAATGGGTTTCATATTCCATTTCAAGATAGGATTTTATACCAAACTCGTTTGCTAAGTGTTGCTGCCAGTAACGATTAATGGTTTTGATAAGGTGTTGGCCAATTGTGTTTGCCTGGTCAGTGTTAAGTGATTTGTTCAGTGATACAAAAACGGAGTCTGTGTCGCCATAAATTACTTCGTAGCCCTCATTGTTAATAAGTTTTACCGATTGTTTGATTATGTCATGGCTGCGTTTTGTAATGGAGCTGGTTAATCGTGCATCATGAATTCTGCACCCGGGTGTGCCCAGTACGCCATAAAAGGAATTCATAATTATTTTAATCGCCTGTGACAGGGCCTTGTTTTTTTCTAATTTTGCCTTATCCCTTGCCTGCCATAAATCCGCAATGATACCGGGTAAAATATGTTCATGTTTTGCAAAACTTGCGCCATCATAACCGGGTATGGTTTCCTCTTCGGGTAAATTTTTAGCGGCAATACGCGCATATGGGTCAACATTGAAGGTGCGAATAATACTCGGATACAGGCTTTTGTAATCGAGCACAAGCACACTGTTATACAGGCCGGGTTTTGAGCTCATGACATAACCGCCCGGTGCAGTATTGCCATTGCCATAATCACCAATATTAGGTGCGGTAAACCCTTTGCGATGTAAACGGGGTAGATATAGATTATCAAATGCGGCAACAGAGCCACCCACTTTATCCATTTCCAGGCCGGTTAACCGGGCGCGTTCAATGGCAAAATGAATTAATTCTGCTTTTTCAAAAATATCCAGAACCAGCTGGCAATCTTCGAGGTTATATTTTGCTAATGAATTTTTATCTTCATAAAACTGACGTTTTATTTCTTTGGCTTTATATAATGGGTCGTGATTATCCTGCTGGTGAATCAGCTTGCCACGATTTAATAAATCATTGGATACGTTTTCAAGTGAGAAGCTAGAGAATTGCCAGGTGGCACTTTTTAAGGTGTCAATTCCGTCGAGTACAACTCGCCCTGGGATGTGTAAAAAATAATGGCGGGTTTCGCTATGATGCTGGCGCCATTTTATGAGTGAATTATTGCGCCCTAATTTTAATGGAATATTTAATTTATCGGCTTTTTTCTGTAAAAATCTAAAATCAAAATTTATAACATTCCAGCCTGTAAAAATATCAGGGTCTAGCTTTCTGACATCGGAAATGAACGCGCTTAATAGCATGCTTTCATTGGCGAAAAAGTCGACCTGGATGTCGGTGTCTATGCTTTGATTTTCACCGACCATTAAAACTTTTTTAATTGCGTCGCAAATATAAGCGATTGAAAATAATTCATTGGTATCGTAAGCCGTTTCAATGTCCAGTGACATTAAGCGTAACTCAGGTACATAGCTATCTGGTTTTATCGGTGGATTGAATAAGATTAATGCGTTTTCAGGGTTATGCAATGTTACCGGGCCGGTAATGAAACGCTCTGTTAAATATCGCTCTGCGGGGCGAATGTCTGACTCAAAAACACCGATATTATTGTCTCTTAATATATCCCGGGCGCGATAAAATATTTGTAATGACGGTGAATAAACCGCTGCCATCGCTTGAAGTGAAAAATTATTCAGCGGTAAACATTTAATTTCCAGCTGGTTTTTTGGCAGAAGATCAATGGCCGCATTTAGATCTGACTGGCGAATAAAAAATACAGCCCGTTGCTGGTTTATAAATACCTGAATGGGGCCATTTGCAGAACTAAACCATAGCTCCAGCTGGATGCCATCGCGCATGTCCCTGCTCTGGCGAGTGAGTAGAAAAGCTTTCGTCATTATTTAGTTAAGTTAAATGCCCTAAACCCCCCATTTTAATTCAGCTCGACTATTATCTATATATTATTTTTCAGAATAATTGCTGTTGGAGTTACTTAAAGTGAAAATTAGCCCCTATTTAAAAGTGCTAGCCGAAAAAGATGGATCGGACCTCTACCTGTCAACCGGTGCCCTGCCCAGTGCCAAGTTTAATGGGGTGATGACGCCATTGTCTAAAAAAGCCGCACCACCGGGCTGGGTGCAGTCTCTGGCCATGGAAATCATGTCAGAAGAGCAGCAAACGGAGTTTGAACATAAGCCCGAAATGAATCTGGCCATTTCTGAGTCAGGTGTAGGGCGGTTTCGAGTCAATATATTTAAGCAACGCAATGAGATGTCGATGGTTATTCGATATATCAACGCTCAAATTCCCAATATTGATGATCTGGGTCTACCCGATGTGTTAAAAGAAGTGATTATGGCTAAGCGGGGTATTATTTTATTTGTCGGTGGCACCGGTTCAGGTAAGTCAACCTCGCTAGCAGCACTCATCGATCACCGCAATACCAACAGCAAAGGCCATATAATTACCATTGAAGACCCAATTGAGTATGTGCATCAGCATAAGGGTTGTATTGTTAATCAACGCGAAGTTGGGGTTGATACGGATAGCTTTGAGGACGCCCTGAAAAACACCCTGCGCCAGGCACCTGATGTGATACTGATTGGTGAGGTGCGTGACAGGGAAACCATGGAGCATGCCCTGGCCTTTGCGGAAACCGGGCATTTAGCTATTTCGACATTGCATGCGAATAATGCCAATCAGGCATTAGACCGAATTATTAACTTTTTTCCTGAAGAGCGCCATGCGCAATTATTGCAGGATTTGTCATTGAACCTACGGGCCTTTGTATCACAGCGACTGATACCAACCATAGATAAAAAACGCTGTGCGGCGATTGAGATTTTATTGAACTCACCCCGGGTAGAAGAGTTAATTAAAAGAGGCGATGTTTCTGAAATTAAAGAGGTAATGGAAAAATCTGAGCGCATGGGTATGTGTACATTTGATAGTGCGTTGCTGGAACTTTATAAAAAAGGCAAGATCTCAATTGAGGAGGCATTAAAGAATGCGGACTCAGAGAATAATTTACGATTAAAAATTGAATTAGGTGAAGACGCGGGTGGCAATACCGAATCAAAAGAAGATAATGTCTTCGGTGGTTTGTCTCTTATGGAAAAAGAAAAACCCAAAGAAGATGAAGAGAGTGAAGATAATAACGAATTAAGCCTGCCAGATTCGGATGACGATTTACCTGATTTGAAAACAGGTGGTTAAGTAGAAAGTTAATTGTGTTTAGACCTGATATTAAAAAGTATATTTAAAGACAAAAGCAGTGTCCGCAAATGAACGCAAAAAACAGTAAAAGTAATAATGTGTAGTGCGCTACAAGTGCACAAACAAATAAATTAGCGTATATTGGCGTTCATTTGCGGATAACAGCTTTTGATTTTAATGTTTTGCTAACGACTTCACTAGCTAACAGGGTCCCCTAAATGCAAGCATCCGTTTTCTCCACAAAAGTCCAGTGCCCATATTGTTGGCAACAAATAGATGTCACGGTTGATAACTGTGGTGAGGATCAACAATACATAGAAGATTGCCAGGTTTGTTGTCGACCCATCAATTTTCATATTGCGGTTAATGAAACTCAACAGGTACAGATAAATGTGTTTACGGATGATGAAGTGTAAAAAATGTTTCTTTTTATGCAATATGGTTTTGCTATTTTTATTTCAGGTAAATACTTATGCGTTTGAGATAATAGAAAACCAGTGGGGGATGAAGTTTGTAGAAATTAGGGCGGGCCAGTTTAAAATGGGGCTAAATGATTTTACCTCAGCTTTAATGGAAGTCCCCGAACCCAAAGAAAATGAATTAAAGGATGAGTTGCCTCAGCATACAGTCATAATGAGTCAAAATTTTTATATGGCACAAACCGAAGTTACTCAGCAACAGTGGTTAGCTATTATGGAAAATAAACCCGGACCGAAAAAATACTGGAATCAACAGGGCTGGAAAACATTACCCGTGAGCTCAATTAACTGGTTTATGGCGGCTCGCTTTGTGGAAGAAATTAATAAGCTGGATAAACAATACCGTTATCGTTTACCCACAGAAGCCGAGTGGGAGTATGCGGCGAGGGCGGGAAGTGAAGAAATTAGACCGGTTCCACTTGAAGATCTGGAAGACTACGCCTGGTTTATTAATAATTCAGGTGATGTGCCCCAGTCAGTTGCCAGTAAAAAACCGAATGCATTCGGTGTTTATGACATGTTAGGAAATGTATGGGAATGGGTGGGTGACTGGTACGCACCGGATACCTATTCAAACAATAATAGAAATAATCCATCAGGCCCAAAAGAGGGCACGTCTAAAATTCGTCGAGGTGGCTCCTATCATTGCCCCATTCATTTAACCCGACCCGGATATCGTGCAGCAAATAAACCCGGTGTTGGTTATGAAGTGATTGGTTTTCGCCTGGTCGCTGAAAAAAAAATTAATCTGTGACAGCGGTAGAAGATTTTTACAAACCATTGGCTGGCGTTCGCTGGCAATAATAACCAAACCAGTTTAGAGCCTAATTACCTGTGCATTAGCACTTTTTGCTTAATCGAGCTGAATTCCCCTTTTTTAAGATATTAATTTTCTTAACATTCTGTTTATAAACGGTTTTTATTGAGTTTATCGTTTACGTGTTTCAAATTTGGTGGATTGAGATGTATTTTAAGGAGTGAAATTTGCACTTTTTATGGGGTTGTATAAAACACTAAATATAACCACTCAATAGTGTTTCAGGGCTGCACTTAATGTAACACTTTAAGTATGGTCTATAATCAGCTACACTGAGTCAAAAATAGAATACTTAAAATGAGGATCTGCAGTGAATATCAAGCGAATTAATCCATTATTCAAAGTACTGGGTCTTGCCGGTGTGATTATAACTTTAAATGCCTGTTCTTCTAGTGAGCCATCCCCCTGGACAAAGAGCGAATCCCCCTGGGGACAACGTAATAGTGTTGAAGCAGAGGCTGAAGCCCCGGCTGCAGAAACCTATAAGGCAGATCTTGAAATGCCAGCTGATAATGCCAGTGAAGTGGAATTAAGTTACCAGGCTGAACCCGTTGAAAGTCCAACTCCGGAGGTTGTCGTTGAACCCGAGCCAGAGCCTGTTGAAGAAATGCCACTAGCAGCAGTGGAAGAAGCAGCGCCCGAGGAAGGTTCAATAATGGATCAGCCCGCAAACTTTTACACTATGCAGTTAATGGCATCGGTAGATATTGATCGTGTGATTCGATTTGCTGAGCAGAACAATATTTCAACCCAATATGTTGTAGCAACCGAGCGAGATGGTGTTATCTGGCATGTACTGCTCCTGGATGTGTACCCGGATTATGCATCTGCTGTTGCTGCTCGTGATGATATTGCTCCAACTTTAAAAAATCAGCCCTGGATTCGAAGTGTGGGTTCAGTGCAGAAGCTAATACGATAGCAGGCTCTCTGCCAGGTATTACCTGGCAAAGTGACTAAAGCCTGAAAAATAGTCCTATTTTTAATTTTGAAGTGGGCTATTAGTAAGTTAGTCCAGGCGATTATGCGTGCCATCGCATGAAGGAGCGTTGTTAGTTTGTTTGCAACCGCAGAGGCCGACTTTTTTCTTTTCTGTTATTTTCAATTCAACAGGGGAAAAATCTGTGCCTTTATGGGAGCCATCACAGAATGGTTGTGATTTAGATTTTCCACAGGCGCACCACCAGTAGGTGCCGGGTTCCAGTTCAACTACATAAGGACTTTTTTGAGGACAGTCAGCAGTGTTCATCGGTATTCTCATTTAAAGTTATACGAATATTGAGTGTAGATTAATTAAACCCGATTTTACAAATTGTAAGATTTTGTGAGCTAATCAAAGAAATTGCGGATTTTAGTAGGTATTAATAAGCTGGACTCAGCAATATTTGTATGTAAAATAACACGATACAGCTATATTTTAAGGCTAAATTTTAATAAAAGACGCTAAATTATTTTGTCTGCGCGACTTTTGGGCTTTATCTGATATGCAATAACAATATGACAGAGGATAGAACATTGACTCTTTTAAGCAAAAAATTATTACCGATTTCAGTTGTGCTTGCGGGTGGCGTGGCATTATCTGCCTGTTCATCTCAGCCATCACCCTGGAGTGAGACTCAATCTCCCTGGGAAGGGCAGGCAGAACAACAGCCCGATCCAGAGCCTTTGGCAATTGATGAGTTTCAGGCTGATCAGCCTACCATTGAGCCGGTAGTCGAAGAAGAACCTATGATGATAGAGCCAGAAATTATTGAAGAGCCAGTCGTTGAAGAGTCAGCAGTTGTAGCCGGTAGTTTGGCCCAGCAGCCATCAGACATGTTTGTGGTGCAGGTTGTAGCTTCAAGTACTATGGATCAATTAAGTTTCTTTGCCAGAGAGAACCAGATCTCTGAAGAGTGGGTTGCGGAAACCACGGTTGATGGAAGGATATGGTTTGTTTTAATGTCCGGTGTTTATGCAACTAAATCTGAAGCCGAGCAGGCGCTTAGTGGTTTGCAGGGGCTTGGGACTGATCCATGGGTTAGAACGGTCGGTTCTGTTCAAGCGGTTATGAATCAGTAAGTCTGAGTGAGTAGTCCAGACATAAGCCTGATGCAAAATCGATAAGCATAGTGCTATAAAAAGCCCCTGATCATGGGGCTTTTTTTATGCACAGGACATGCGGTATCTTACCCCGGCTATAAGAAGTTGGGCAGTAGCAATTTTTAATGGTTGTTTTTAGTTTTGTTGTGGAAAGTACTCCAGTCTTGATTTGAATCCAGATGTTATTTACAAAGTTTGCGACAATTAACAGACTTACGGTGTGACTGAAAAGAATACTCTTTATTCAAAACATTTTCTGGGAGCAAAAAAATGCAGAATTTTCAAGCTGGAATTTTGGCTGACGTTCCTCGTCTCGCTCGGTATCTCGTTTTTTCATTGAAAGCTGAAGCCAGTCCAGGCGATTCACTCCTGAAACTGGTTTCTACCATTAATTCTGATAATGCGGTTATCGGCATTGGACAGTCTTTAATAAAATCACTGGGTAAAAATATTAAAGGCTTGAGGGCATTTCCCGTTTATTCTGGCCAGGGTTTTGATGTGCCCAGTACCCCCGCATCGCTATGGATCTGGTTGCGTGGTGGTGATCGAGGGGAGTTATTGCATCAGTCCCTGGAAATTCAGGATCAACTGGCAGAGAGTTTTGAGCTGAATAATGTGGTTGATGCATTTCAGTATAAAGATAGTCGTGATTTAAGTGGCTATGTAGATGGTACGGAAAATCCCCAGGGTGAGGATGCATTTAATGCTGCCATTGTTCAGGGTTGTGGAGAAGGCCTGGACGGCTCCAGTTTTGTTACTGTGCAACAATGGGTTCATGACTTTAAGCATTTTCAGGCAATGCCAGTTTCAGAGCAGGACAATACCATCGGGCGGCGCATAAGTGATAATGAAGAAATAGAAGATGCACCGCTATCGGCACACGTCAAGCGAACTGCGCAGGAAGATTTTGAACCTGAGGCATTCGTAGTGCGTCGTTCCATGCCTTGGGCCGATGCTTCAAAAGCCGGTTTGGTATTTGTGGCTTTTGGGAAAAGCCTGGATGCTTTCGAAGCATTACTGAAGCGCATGGTAGGTGAAGATGATGGTACGGTTGATGCGTTATTTAAATTTACCCAACCGGTTAGTGGGAGTTACTTCTGGTGTCCTCCAGTAAAAGATGGGCAACTTGACCTGAGTGTACTGGGTTTGTAAATTTGAAATGGTAGAATAAAAACACAGGTGCAAAGAACGAAGTAAGTATAAATGAGCGTAGGGTGGATCAAGCAACGCGGATCCACCAGACTCCACGACAACGGTGGATCCGCTTCGCTTGATCCACCCTTCTACAATTACATATATTTCTCAGTGTTCTCAGCGACTCATGCTACCTGCTGATCAACCTCCGGATTCATCAACAGATAATCAAATGCTGCAAGTGATGCCTTGGCACCCTCACCCATTGCAATAACGATTTGCTTGTAGGGAACCGTGGTTACATCACCGCAGGCAAATATGCCAGGCTCACTTGTTTGTCCCCTTTCATCTATGATGATTTCACCGAATTGGCTCAGCTTAACCGTGTCTCCCAGGAATCCACTGTTAGGCTGTAAGCCAATTTGCACAAAAACACCCTGAAGATTTTTATTACTGACTTCTTCAGTGTCTCGATTTTGATATTTTATGCCAGTGACTTTGCCATCTTCTGCAACAATCTGTTGTGTGGCAACATTTTTTAATATAGTAATGTTTTCTCTGGCTTCTGCCTGTTTTACCAGCACGTTGTCGGCTTTTAAATCGGCTAAAAATTCAAAAACCGTAACAGATTTTACAATGCCTGCAAGATCCAGGGCCGCCTCAATACCCGAGTTTCCGCCACCAATAACCGCAACATCTTTACCCTTGAAAAAGGGGCCATCACAGTGGGGGCAATAAGCAACACCGTTACCGATGTTTTCCTTTTCACCCGGAACACCTAACTCTCTCCATTTTGCACCCGTGGCAATTATTAATGTCCTGGTTTTAATTTTCTCACCGGATGAAAGATGTAATGTTTTGATATCTCCTTTTTCTACTCGCTCTACCCGAAAGTGCTCTTTCAAGGTGATATCGTAATCATTCAAATGTGCCTGTAATGCATTGGCAAGTTCAGGCCCGGTTGTTTTCGAGTTAGAGATCAGGTTTTCTATACCCATGGTGTCTTTAACCTGGCCACCAAACCGGTCAGCAATCATGGTAACTTTTAATCCCTTACGAGCGGCATAAATAGCGGCGGATACACCGCCAGGGCCACCACCTATAACTGTTACATCCTGTAATGGCAACTCGGATACCGGTTTACTGTTTGTAATATCAGGGTATTTTTCTATCAACTTATCCAGTAACTGTGCGGTATCAATTTTACCATTGGCAAAAACTTCCCCATTCAGGAAAACCGTTGGCACACCCTGTATATTATTTTGTTCAATTAATTCAGGAAGTACGCCGCCATCAATGGTTTCAGTTTTGATGTTTGGGTTAATTGTTGCAAACTGATTCAGTGCCTGAACCACGTCAGGGCAATTATGGCAACTCAGGCTTACGTAAACTTCAAACTTCATATCCTGTTGTGCATTTGCAACAATCGTTTTCAGGCTCTCATCCAGTTTTAATGGTGTGCCAGATGAGTGCAAAACGGCCAGCACCAGTGAATTAAATTCATGCCCGCTTGGAATACCGGTAAATTGAATGCCATTCGTTTTTCCATCCACTTCCAGCATGAAACTGACAGGGCTTCTTAACTGCTCTGGAATGTCACGCTCATCAACCGAAATGTTGCTAGAGACTTTTGCGAAATCTGACAGAAATTTAAGTAGCTCTGAGCGTTTTTCGTGTTCGCCTGTTTGCACAACAAAGGTGACTTTGTTTTTCATATTAGCGGTGTAGCCCATTAGGGCTTCTTTAATTTCTCTGGTTAACATACTGCACCTTGCCTTTTAACTCTTAGTGGGCACTACTAATCGGCCCACTAATTTTAGATATAAATAAATTGATTTTTCCAGGTTTAATGCTTAATCGGCTTAAATTTTTCCAACCAGATCAAGACTGGGCGTCAATGTTTCCTCGCCTTCTTCCCAGGCTGCAGGACAAACTTCACCATCGTGGTTAGCCACGTATTGTGCAGCTTTAACCTTGCGAACCATATCTTTGGCCGAGCGCCCTATACCCAGGTCATGGACTTCTGAAACTTTGACGATGCCATCAGGATTAGCCAAAAATGTACCTCGAAGTGCCAGTGCTTCTTCTTCAATCATCACGTCAAAACCACGGGTGATCGTGCCTGTTGGGTCGCCAATCATCGGAAAATTAATCTTTCCAATCGCTTCACTGCTGTCATGCCATGCTTTATGTGAAAAGTGGGTGTCAGTAGAAACGGAGTAAACATCTACGCCAAGTTGTTGTAGCTCTTCGTAGTGGCCGGCCATATCTTCCAGCTCGGTCGGGCAAACGAATGTGAAGTCTGCGGGATAGAAAAGGAAGATAGACCATCTGCCCTTCACATCATCAGTGGTGATGGTTTTAAACTCACCGTTATGGAAGGCTTCAGCTGAAAATTCAGGGATTGATTTGTTAATCATTGTCATAATGTTGATTCTCTTAATTTAGGTTAAATTGGGCGTGGGCCTTGCCTAAGTGCCTGACCTCACCAGTGATATGAAGATTAAGGGGTTTTAATGATCAAATAAATCGAATAATATAGAAGGTTATAATCTATTAAATTGAATAATGAGATGATTTCGTTAAAACAGATAACGTATGTGCTGGCAGTTGAGAAGACCCTGCACTTTAAAAAAGCAGCGGAGCTTTGTTCGGTGTCCCAATCAGCCCTCAGCACAGCGGTAGCTGAGATGGAGAAACAGCTGGGATTGCTGATTTTTGAGCGCGATAATAAAAAAGTACTTATAACGCCCTTTGGTGAGCAATGTCTGGAGAAGGCTCGTAAAATTAAAATTCAAATGGATGATCTCTACCAATTTGGACAGGCATTACAGTCTCCATTGAGTTATCCAATGTCGCTTGGCATTATCCCCACCATTGGCCCCTATTTGCTTCCCTCTGTATTGCCCGCTGTGCGTAAAAAATACCCTGATTTTCGGCTGCGAATTATTGAGGAGCAATCCAGGGTACTGGTACAAAAGGTAAAAAACGGTGAGCTGGATACGGCAATTCTGGCACTGCCCTATAATATTGAAGGCTTACTGGCATTTGAATTCTGGCAAGAAGACTTTTACTGGGTGGCTCATCGTGATGACGCACTTGATATGCAAAAAGAAATTACCAGTGCCGAGTTAAAACAGGCGAGGTTGATGTTATTAAAAGATGGTCATTGCTTAAAAGATCATGCTTTAGCTGCCTGTAAACTGCCATCAAGTGAAACCGATTCTTCATTGGCATCAACAAGCCTTAACACATTGGTGCAAATGGTAGCCGGACGGTTGGGAACCACTTTGGTGCCAGCGATGGCGCTTGGGCAATTGTTATCGGGAAATTCTGAATTGAAAGCGCTGCACTTAAACGAGCCTGGGCCGCATAGAAAAATAGCTTTTATCGTTAGGGCAAACTATCCGGGGGTTAAAAATATAGAATTATTAATTGAATTGATGCGTAAGCAACTGGCAAATAATACAAAAAGCGGAATGTTAATTTCTACATAAATGACGGATTAAAACCAAATCAAATTAATTTTCAGTTAGCTAGAGTAATGTTAAGAGCAGCAGAGGCGACGAGTATGTACATGATTGTTGCAGGACACTGTGTATAGATTTGTAATTTAAATAATGTATCCATGAAATTTTTACTGGAGAGTGTGAAAATATATTGTTTATAAAATAATTTTGTACGCATAAAGATAGGTGCTAAAAGTGTGCTTGCTATAGCAAAAAGCTGAATTTCAACAAGTAGTAAAAATAGATCCACTCCAACTACATCAATAAAAAGAGCAAGTTCAATCATTTCAGGATTGAGAATAATAAATGCAGCGAAAATTATGCTTACATATTTCCAGATTGATTTTTTCAAATTCACGGAGCCTTCTCTCTGAATATAATGAGTATGAAAGTCAAAAAAAATAATTGTTGATATTTTCAATATGTTTAATTAGACGCTAACTGATAAGTGATGGCAAGTGCTTATAGGTATGCAAATAAAAATAAACGTAGTGATATTGACTTTTATAGAAGTTTGCGATGCTAATAGTTTTTGCTGTTAACGAAATGATTAATACGTAAAATAAAGAAAGCACTGATGCTTAAGACATCAGTGCTAGTTTAATAATAAATGAAATTTAATTCATAGTTGATGCGGGAGTGGTTAAGAGTGAGAAGAATCCACAAACATCATCAGCTGGGTCAGTGCCAGGGCCTGCGGTATACATATTACCCCAGAAATTATTATTGCCAATTACACCATCGTATTTGAAATTGTTCGTTAAACCGCAGTTGTTATGACCTGGGTTTGCGATAGAGTCATTGTTAATAAGATTATTATGGTGAAAATTATTGAAACTTGACAGGCCTGCAACCATTTCAGTGGAAACAGTAATCCCGGTGCCAATATTGCCAACCGCTGTGTTGTAGCCAAACTCGACAACCTGATCATAGCCCATAAAGTGGAAACCATCTTCAGCATTGTTCGTTGCGGTGTTTCTATTTATGGTCAGTACGTCACCCATTAACATGAAACCATGGCTAAGGTTTTCTGAAGACTGGTTGTAACGAGCGATTTGATCAGTTACACCGAATCGACGATAAAAGAACCCACTCATATCGTTGCCAGTAGCAATATTATATTCAAACCTGTCATTGTTACTGTCCATATCAATCCAGAAGCCAGAACCAAAGCCAAAAAAGCCTCCTGATGTCTGCAGGTTATTATGAGCTTCATTGTATTTTACAGTACTGTTATCAAAGTCTGAGAAGTAGAAACCACCCTCGCCATTACCTACAGCTATATTGTAATAGACTAGAACATTGGTCTGGTTAATTAAAGGTTCTGCTGGTGCACCACCCGCTAACGGTTCACCGGGTATAGCTGCACCAATGGCAATAGATGAGTTACCAAACTGAAATCCACGCGCACCATTATTAATTGCTTTGTTACCCATAACCTGGCCATAGCTACCCGTGCTAAATAAGCCACTGCTATCAACGCTTCCGGTAAGGGTAAAGCCCTTGGTTTTTTTACCAAAGTACACACCATCAGAGGCAATATACACAGCATCATGTTGCGTGTTGCTGGCTTTAATAATTGTGCTATCGGTACCATGGGTGGAAGTGATTCTAATGCCATTTTTCTTTATGGAAACATTTTCAGTATATTTCCCAGGCCCTACATAGATATTAGAGACCGAAGCAGAACTATAGGGAGCAGATGTGGAGGCTACCCTGTAAACTCCCTGATTGATTGTTGAGCAAGGCCGTGTAATAGAGCCGCAGTTATAGGTGTCTTTGCCCCATTTCTGTACATAGACAGGATTTATTTTTGGTGCGATAAGTACTAATACAGGATCAATTAAAATGGGTTTGATTGTTAAGTCAGTTGTTCTAATCGTTGTGAGATCAGCTGCATGTTGGGCAGGGCTGATTAACATGCTTGCTAATGAAAGTGATGCAATGCTAATGATTCTTTTGTTCATTGTATTCTCCAGGGTTTAACCTTTAATACTATTAGTTGATTTATGTGTGCAATAGATTTCTATTGGCACCCAATATGTTTTTAACCTAGAAAGATCAGTTGAAAGTACGTTTAGAGTGTAAGCTATTGATGTGCATAGTGAATTCAAAAAATGCGCGGTCACCTTATTGGTGATAAGCAGATTTTTGAATTTGCTAGGCGCGTCAAGAGGTTGCGCTATAAATGTACGGTCAACTGATTTTTCTAGGTTCAATAACAATAAGAAGTTTAAGTCGTCTTGTTATTGAGTTTGTCTGGAGCATATGGAAGTAAAGAAATATGAGATACAGATTAGAAAATCTGTAAACGAAGTTCCTTTTCTTAAAAAAGATAAATCTAAAACTACACAATTAGATTTATCTGATATCCATATCCATCGGACTGGGTAAAACTTTAGCACTGCAATTTTTTACTTTCAACCCAGGAAATTTAAGGTTGGGCTTAGTGAATTTAATATAAATGAAATGTAATTATTTTAATTTAAAAATAAAATTTTAAAAAATATATGATTTGGCTGTAAAATAATTAAATCGTTAACTTATTGATAAGTATAGATTTAACGAGCATGATATTTAATTGTTGGTGATGTTGATAATGATTTTTTTAAAAAATATTATAATAATAATTTTGTTTCATTGTGGTTATTCTGATGGCGAATTTGTTTTAATAACTACAGAGTTATACGGATTTGTCCTACAAGACAATGGTTGATAGTTGCTAGAATTTTTTAACTTAAATTCACTGCTGTCCCGTTAATAGAAATGACTATATGTTTAAAGCGTATTGTGGCCAAAAAAACTTGACCACTATAACTCTCATTACATCCTGTTCGAGACATGAGTTGGGGATGCCTGCCTAAGACACGCCGTAAAACCTTCCCTGGTGGCTCGACACCCGCGTCCATGCGGGTGACGGTCTTAGGCAGGCATCCCCAAATCATGTCTCTAGTTGTTAACGGGGTAGTAGTGACTTAAATTGAATAAAGTGAATTAAATTTTGCAAGGTGTCGGGTGTTATCTATGTGTTTATGAAACAATCGTCAGAAGTTTATTAAAATAGTTTTATCAAGTTTTATTTGAAAAAGCCCTGTATTTTTGACTTTAACCAACCCTGTTTTTCCGGGCCATTAATTTCTGGGATATTTGACTTAACGACAGGAACATAGCTTCCATCATCATCTTTGATGTGGTTGACCAGCCAGATATTAAGTAACTCGTATAACTCGTTTGTAATGTCTTCACCTGCTTCATGTCTTTTTTTGTATGCAGCTATTTTATCTCGAAAAGCATCATGGGTTTTTATATGAATATTCGCCGCGTCATAAGCAGCATCTTCCATTAGTGATTCTTCAAACGCGAAGTGTGATAAAGTGTAGTCAATTAAATTTAACAGGACTTCTCCAATAAGCTCTGGCTCGTTAAGGTTTTGTGCGTCACCTAGTTGATTTATATAGTGAATAATTCGCTTGTGTTGACCATCGATAACATTTATACCGGTGGCGTAATCATCTTTCCATTCAATATAAGCCATAAAATCAATCCTCAGGATAAATAGTTATTAACCAAAAAACTTCTTAACAGATCGCTTAAGCCATCCGTCACCTTGAGTTACATTAATTTCACCCATGTTGGCTTTAACGGTTTTTACATAGTCGTTATCATCGCTTCTTATATGGTTTATTAACCACGATTTAAGCATAGCTAATAATTCAAGGGTTATGTTCTCGCCCATTTTGAAACGTTGCTGGAAATCACCGACTCTTTTAACAAATAGCTGATGAACTCGCTTATGTCCATTGATAAAAGAATAATTTGCATCTTCCATGAGACTTTCTTCAAAAGCAAAATGTGAAAGGGTGTAATCGACAAGTTCACCAAGTACTTTTTCCACCTGATCCCTGTCATTGCTATCACTTATATCAGCTAGCTGATTTATATATTCAACTATGCGGTGATGTTGACTATCGATGACCTCTATATCTGTATTCAGATCTTCTGTCCATTCTATGTGTTGCATAATAATCCCCGGATTAGATTAATATTCCTCACTAAAAATATTAGCAGAAATGTTTAAATCCACAGGTACACCGGGTGAATTATGGGCCTTATTTGATATTTCTCAATAAAAAATATTTATAAAGAACAAAAGAATTTGAGGACAAAACTAATGTAGATTATCTTGTGCAATTATATAGTATTGATCATTGCTGTCCCGTTAACGGAAATAGCTTTATGTTTAAAGCGTATTGTGGCTAGATTATTTAACATGTCATTCTGTTCGAGACATGAATTGGGGGCACCTGTCTAAGACACGCCGTAAAACCCTCCCTGGTGGCTCGACACCCGCGTCCATGCGGGTGACGGTCTTAGACAGGTGCCCCCAACTCATGTCTCTAGTGGTTAACGGGACAGCAATGAGTATTGATATAGGTAATTTTTTTATTTAATGACTTGTACCAGCAGAGCGGGTGATTTTATTATGTACATTATATTTCCCAGAAGGTTTTTTCATGGGTAAGCGTTTTATCTCTTTTAGTGATTTAGCGTCATACACGATTACAGCGCCCTCTTTGTCCCAGATACTGAGCAGGGCATGTTCGCCGGTTTTATCAAACTCTACATGGGCAGCGGTTTTGCCTGGAGCGGGCCTGACGGTTTTAACAATTTCCAGTGAGCGTTTGTCAATTATATGTACCGCTTCTTTATTGGGGCCAAAAAACACATCGACCCAGGCATAATTTGAGTTTTCGTGGCTACGCATAAAAAATCCCGGGCCCAATGTTTTTATGCGTTTAATGACTTTCCAGGTTTGCATGTCAATAATACTCACTGCACTGGATTTTAAATTGGGTGTGGCGAGAATGGTTTTACCTTTATATTGCCAGGTAATGCCTGAGCCCAGGTGGGGCATGCCGGGCAAGTCTATGTGGTGAGTTACCCGTCCAAGGTCGAGATTCACTACCTGGCCTTTACTGTCTCGTGAAGCGCCAATAATAAGGTCATAGGTCTGGTTGAAGAAAAAATCATCCAGGTAGTTGTCGACTTTTATTTTTCGTACTGGAAAAGTTGCTTTGCGATTGGCGTCACCCGAATCCTCACCCGAATCCTCACGATAGTCATGAACCCAACCTGAGAAACCAGCCGGAGGATTATCTTCGTATGATATTTCCCAAACCTGTTTAAGGTCTTTTAGAGCAGCGATAAATGAATTTCGCGGTGCGGCATCATAAACTGCGCTGACCCTTGAGGTTTTTCCCTGCTCGTCTTCTACCGGAATTATTTTGATGGGTGAGAGGTCTTTCGCAGAGAAAACCACCAGGGTATGGGGTAAATAATTACCCGCAATTACATAACGTCCATCGTTTGAAACCGCAATGTTGCGCATATTAATGCCGGCACGGATCTCCGCTACGACTTTCAAATGGTATATGTCGTATTTGGTAATCCAGCCATCCCGTGAGCCAAAGTAAACGTAACGACCGTCGGGTGAGTATTTAGGTCCGCCGTGTAAAGAAAAACGGGTTGCAAATCGATGGATTGGGGAAAAGGTATCGCCATTTAATAAAGTAGCATGATGGTCGGCCAGTTCAACCACGATAAATAAATTCATTGGATCCGCTTCCCAGGTGGGTTTGTTATCCAGGTTGAGAGCCTCTTTATTAATGATCTGGCTAGCTAGAATATGCTTCATATTCCATTCGGGGATTTGTTCGAGTGGTGTGTAAATTAAATTGACCAGGGATTGAATTTCACTGTTGTCTAATTTGTCTTTAAAGGCGGGCATCTGGGTCGCAATACGACCCTGTTGAATAACCTTAATGGCGGATTTTTTTCTCAGTCTTTTTAAATTCTCAGGTAACAGTGCCGGGCCCATGGCACCCAGTCGTTTTTCACCGTGACAACTGGCGCAATGTTCCTTAAATAATTTTAATGCAGTTTCATTAGCTTGTGTTTGCAGGCTAATCATGCACAGAATAAAACTGATGACGATGTTTTTAATAAGTACTTTCACTGATATCCCGTTAATTTAAAAAATGTCGTCATTCCCGAATGCTTGTATCGGGAATCCAGTGTCTTTACAGCACCCAAGGCCACTGGATCCCCGATAAATGCATTCGGGGATGACAGTAAAATTATTATTCATTAATATTTTGCTCCATTAAGTTTCATTTCATAGGTAAATAAAACTCAACAGAAGTGCTACACAATTTATTAGGTTATATGTTATCTTCTCAACAGGGTTAATGATGTATTGTCATTATTGATTTATAGAAATATTAATGTCTTTTAAACGTCCATCATAAGGTCTGTTTGTGAGGCGTTGTTTTGTGTTAACGCCAATTTCACTATCATAAAGATAACAGGCGGGGTCTTCATTCCAGGGGTCGCCGGTTAGCTGGTATGAACGAACCCGCGTATTGCCTCCACATATAGATAAATGTTTACACTCGGCACAGCGTCCCTTCAAAGGCCTGTTTTGCATTTTAAATCCGGCCATTAATGGATCACTGGTATCCTGCCAAATTTCTGAAAATGCGCGTTCCTTTACATTGCCTAAGTTATAATTCCACCAGAAGGTATCCGGGTGAACATTGCCCAGGTTATCAATGTTAGCAATGTTAACACCAGAGGCGTTTCCACCCCATTGCTCCAGGCGGGTTTTTATTTCCTGGTATTTTGCGGGAAAATATTGTTCAACCCAGTGCAACAGGTAAACACCATCTGCATCATTATTACCGGTTACAAATTCTTTATTCTGATTGTTTTTAACAGCATTAAAACTGCGGTTGAACAAAAGCGTCATGGCATCACGGGTGATGTTGTGGTACACATCATCCTCCCGATTTTTATTACCCCGGCCAGCATAGTTTAAATGGGAAAGATAAAACTTATCGATATTGTATTGATCCATTAGCTGCAGAACCTGTGGGAGTTCATGGGCATTGTCCTGTGTGAGGGTAAAGCGCATGCCGACTTTAATGCCGTGTTCTTTGCATAGCGTAATGCCTTTCATTGCTTCATCAAAAGAGCCAATACGTCGACGAAATTTATCATGGGTCTCTTTGATGCCATCAATACTAATACCCACATAATCATAGTTTACCCTGGCAATGTCTTTTATATTCTGTTCAGTAATTAAAGTGCCATTGGTAGATAAGCCAACATAAAACCCCATGTCTTTTGCGCGCTGTGAAATTTCAAAAATGTCAGCTCGCATTAAGGGTTCACCACCAGAAAGAATAAGCACGGGAACTTTAAACTGTTTTAAATCATCCATGGTAGTAAATACCTGCTGCGTGTCCAGCTCACCTGGGAAGTCTTTATCAGTGGAAATGGAGTAGCAATGCTTGCAGGTTAAATTACAACGGCGAATTAAGTTCCAGATAACAACCGGGCCCGGTGGTTTACGTGTCGGGCCGACTGGCTCGTTGCTGAGTAAATGTTTCATGAACTGGGTCATTCTGAACATGCGGTGCTCCGGTTATCTGTTTTAGGGGCTGTTGTTTGAGAAATGCGTAGACCGGTTTTCTTAAGAATTTTTGTGCTGAATAAAATATTATGCCCCCTGTTGTCCTGCGCTAATAATTCCTCAATAAGCCTGGTTTTTTGTAAGACTTCTTCACGGCTGCGTCCATGTACCATGGCAAATAAATTATAGGGCCATTCGGGCAGAAAACGGGGGCGTTGATAACAGTGGCTTACAAAATCTAACTGGCCAATTCGCTTCCCTAGTTGATCAATTTTCTCATCAGCTACATTCCATACCGTCATGCCATTGGCTTTAAAGCCTAATTTGTAATGATTAGGTATGATCCCTATACGACGAATAATGCCTTTGTCCTGCATTATCTGCATGCGCTGCATAAGCTCTTTTACTTCTATATTTAACTGTTGTGCGACATCCTGGTAAGGGTGCATGTTTAAAGGTAAGCCGCGTTGTGTAGCCTGGATGATTTTACGGTCTATATGATCGATGTCTGTTTTAACGATGTCTGTTTTAACTGGGGGTGACTGTAAGCTTGCTGACATGATTATGTTTTAAACCTCGAGCTTCAGGCCAAGAAAATATTCTTTTAGTTTTGGCATATTGTATACACGGTTTCCAGTTTGTTGCTGAATATTCTCTATTACCTGTTCTATCTGTGGTTCTGATTCTGTGGCGATTACAAACCACATGTTTAATTCATGATCCCGTGCGTAGTTGTGTGCAACTTCTTCAAAACTGTTGACTATTTCAGCGGTCTCATCAAATTCTTCAGCATCGACTTTCATTGCCGCCAGGGTTAATCCGCCGCCCATTTTTTCTGCATGATATAAAGGCCCAAAACGGCTGATAAATCCCGCGTCCTGCATCAATTGAATGCGTGAAATTAAAGTTTCCGCATCAATTTGAAGTTGTTCGGATAAAATTTGCCATGGATTTTCAGCTATGGGGAAGCCACCCTGCAAATGATTAATTATTTTTTTATCAGTAGTGGTTAACTGCATCAGGCTGATTCTTTAATTGACTTTTCATTTATGTAAATGGCACCCCGTTGTTTAAAGCAACGTTTACTGAATAATACGGAGTATTTAATATGCTCGACATTGCAGCTGTTAATCATTAACTGAAGATTATTTAAAACATCGTCCCGGTCCTGGCCATGAATCATGCAAAATAAGTTATAAGGCCAGTCGGGCAGATGGCGGGGGCGACGATAACTTAAGGTGACGAAATCGAACTGGCCAAAACACGCCCCCAGTTCATCGACCTGTTCATCGGCTATATCCCATACCACCATGGCATTCGCGGTGTAGCCCAATTTTCGATGGCGGACAACGATCCCCATGCGTTTTATGTCGCCCTGTTGCTGCATTGTGGCAATATGATCAATCACTTCCTGTTCTGTGCTATTAATTTGTCGGGCGATTTCAGCATATGGGTGTGAAACCAGGGGCAGGCCATTCTGTAAGGCGGCGATAAGTAAGCGTTGATTAATCATTTAATGCTCACCCTTATTATTTTTTGTGCCACCATCAATTAACTGCAAAGGGAAACCAAGGTCAATATGGTAATCTTTTTCCATTGGCAGGCTTAAAATAACGATGCCGGTTTTTTGCTCCATATCTTTTAATGTTCTGTTTAGTTGTTGTTTGTTTTCCGCGGTGACGACAAACCACAGATTAAAATGATGTTCGCGTTCGTAATTATGGTTTACCGCCGGGTAGGCGCTAATTATATTGGCAATATCAATAAGACGATGCTGGGGTACCGCCATTGCCGCCAGGGTGCTAACGCCTATTCGATTCGGTTTAAATACGGCACCAATGCGGCTGATAACCTGAGAGGATTTTAATTCTTCTAACAGCGTCAATAACTGCTGCTCAGGCATACCTAGCTGTCTGGCCATATCCGCATAGGGTGTGCTGGATAGTGGCAAATTGTGTTGAAACTGATTGAGCATTTTTTGAATACGTTCAATCTCTACATGTTGCCCCATATGGGGTTCCTTTTCATGTAGATTAGCAGGTTCAATCGCCATATTCCGGCTCCAATTTGACTGTTACTGAAACCTTATGATTTTGCAGTTTTACTTGCCTTGACCTAGGGCAATTTAAAATAGGGCAATTTAAAATGGGGCAATTTAGTGATAGGCATTATCAGGCGATGATTATTTAGGAAAATTGAGAATAGCTTGTGTAGGGTAGGCAACAGAACATTCATCTATAGATGATTTTACCAGGGCTTTCTTAAGGGCCGCGTCCGCATTTAGCCATTCTTTTCTTAAGTCATCCGCTATACCGGCTTCTTTAATTGAATCAGAAAGCAATTGGGCGCGTACTTCAAATAGCTCTTCTGTAATGAGCATATGTTGATGGGCTGATTTAGGGCTTTTGCCGCCATAGCATCTTGGGCCGCCCATTAGCTGTACCATAAAATCGGTTTGCTGGTCTTCGAGTAGTTGCTGGGGTTTATCGGTAAAGAACTTTCTTAACCAGCTGTGGGCATAGGCCTTGTCATAGAAAATTTTATGTACTTTGATGAAGGTGTCCTTCCCCCCAAGACGGTCATATAGTGTTTTATCTATGGCCATAATTAAGATACCGACTTTTCTGCATATCTTAAATATAGTTTAATTATTAAAGAAAAATATGTCGTGTCGACGAGAGGCCATAATTTAACTACAAACCAATTTTATGTGCCCGATTGGTAAAAAATATTCCGCTGGGTTTATCTACCTTAATACTGTTAATGACTTCAAAGCTGGCTGTGTCGACGATATCAACCCGGTCTTCATCGCGAACGGACATCCACACCTGCTCACCCCGTGGGCTGAACTCCATGTGTAAAACGGCTTTACCGGGTTTAAGGGTTTTGATGATTTCAAGTGATTCAGTATCAATGACCTGTAGGGTGTCATTTCTTGGGTGGGCAAAGTTAACCCACATTTGTTTATGGTCAGGGCTGCTCATAACGAAAATGGGTTGGCCATGAACCGCAATAGATTTGATTTTGTTCCATTTTTCGTCCATTACCAGTACTTCATGCTGACCAACGGCGGGAACCAGGGTTTTGTCACCGGCGATGGCCCAGCCTTCAAGGTGAGGCATTTTATAAACCGGTAATTTTTCTTTGCCACGACCATAATGGTTCATGATGCGCTGCACACCTTTTTCCGGGTGCCATAAATCAAGCATGGCCATGCCATCCTCTCCAAACAGCCCGGCAATATAATAACGACCCTCGGGGGAAATTAAGCCATCATAGGGAAGGGAGCCGATGTTTTTAAATTTTTGAATGAGCGGGTGTTTCGGTTGTTTCATGTCCACCAGCCAAATTTCACCCGCATCGTATAGCGCGAATACAAATTTTTGCCCCGGCGCATCGACCAGGCCTACGGTTTTAGACTGTTTCCCATTTGCATAAATAGCAGGAATATCGGCAACCAGTTCTAATGTTGCTGAATCAAATATTTTTACACCGCCGGGTTTGTAATTAGAAACCGCAATAAGCTTGCCATTTTGGGATATAGCACCACCAATACTGTTACCCGATTGTAAAATACGTTTTACAATTTTCTGTTCTAATAAATCGACTTTAGTCAGGCCACCGTCGCGACCAAAAATATAACCGTAACGTGCATCACGTGAATACACTATGGATGCGTGGGAAAGATCCCCCAGGCCATTAATTTTACCGAGAAGTTGGTTATTGCTGTTTTCAACAATACTAACCCTGCCAACGGCGCGTTCTATAACTAGCCCTAAATCACCCGTGCCCCGAAGTGTTTGAGTGCTACAGGCGCTTAATAAGATACAAAATGATAAAATACCTGGTAATAAAAAGAAGGAATAGGTTTTCATAACTCGCTTTCTTTTAAATGAGCCTGTCTTAATAATTTAATTATCCAGTGGGTGTCCTGCTTAGTTAACAGACCCTGCCAGGGTGGCATGGGTGTGCCTGGTCGGCCGTGTTGAATTGTCAGAAATAAAAACTCATCAGATTTATTTTTTAATGCCTGGGGTAAAAGTGCTGGGCCCAGGCCGCCGTTTAATGTCATGCCATGGCAGGAGCCACAATCGTGCTTAAGCAAATGTTGCAGTTCTTTTTTTCGTTCCGGGGATACCTCAGCATAACCGGGTGATGAATCTGAAAAAAAGATAAGCAGCAAGCTAACCTTCAATACGTTGTTGATATTCATTTTCTAATTGCTCCCCTTCCAGCTGTTCTGCGGGAGTAAACCAGTCGAGTTCGTTTGCAAAGTTTACCACTTCGCCAATAATAATTAAGGCGGGGGCCTGAATAGCCATGTCCTTTATTGCTTCTGGTAATTTATTTAAAGTGGAAATGCAGCGCCGCTGTGACCGGGTCGTGCCATTTTCAATCGCCGCTGCGGGTGTGTTTGAGGGTAAACCTGCTTTGATAAGTTCCTCACGTATCTGGGTTAAATTAGCCAACCCCATATAAAAAACCAGGGTTGTTTGAGCATCCGCAAGGCTGGCCCAGTTTAGCTCTAAGGGTTGATCGGCTTTACAGTGTCCGGTTATCAGGCGCACACTTCGTGCAATACCACGATGGGTTAATGGAATCCCCCCATAGGCACTGCAAGCTGATGCGGCGGTAATGCCTGGAATATATTCGAAGGCTACATTGTGTTTCACCAGATAGAGAGCTTCTTCACTGCCGCGTCCAAAAACAAAAGGGTCGCCACCTTTAAGCCTGACAATGTGCCTGTTTTTTCGGGCTAATTTACAGAGTAGTTCGTTAATGGCATCTTGCCCCATGTGATGCTGTCCCGTGGCTTTTCCTACATAAATTAGCTGCGTGCCCGTGGGTATTAAATCCAGGATATCCTGGGATACGAGTCGATCATAAACAATGACATCGGCTGTTTGTATTAAACGCAGTGCTTTTACGGTTAATAAATCCGGGTCGCCGGGTCCGGCACCAACCAGGGAAACGAAAGCTTGATTATTTAACATGTACAACTCCTGTCATTTCGGGGTGTGGGCCACAACGGTAAGGAAAGCTACCCGTTTTAGTGAATTTTCTTTCGAAAAATTCATCGGGGAAAAAATATTCTGGTTCAGGTTCGCCAAGTTTTTCAAACCAGACACTATGGTATTGACGCTTTTCCTTATTGGTCCAGCGAATGGTTGTGCCGGCTTTAATCGTTATTTCCTGGGGTACGAATTTAAATTTTTTAATTTCTACATGGGCGCCCGTATCTAAGTTGGCAGACATGGCAAAATAAATAGGGAAGACAAAAATAAATATCGGAATAATTATAAATTGAAATAATAATAATCGTATGTTCATGGTGTCACCTGTTTTAAATATGTGCAGGTTGATACCTGCACAATTGTATTAAGGTTATTTTTTGTGGTCATTTCTTAACCGCATTCACTTCTGCTGTGGCATTATCAAACCCCAGTTTATAGCCCAGGGATACATGATGATAGCGAGCATTTGTGTAATCATCGTGTATCGCGAAACCAAAGTTATAAACTGATTTTGTATCCAGTTTGAGATCGCCTGGCTTATCAGAGTTTAGAGGGCGGCTTATTTCAACTGTCCAGGTGCCATTGTTTAAGGTGCCCGTTGTGATGACGTCTATGCCATCGTGGGCGACACGTTCTTTTAAGATGTGTCCGTTCTCGGAGGTTTTTTCTCCTCCTTTGTAGCGCATAATATCCATAAAGTGACCGGCATCTAATTCAGCTTTGATATCTGCCTCATCTTTTAATTTATCCCAGCCACCCAGTGCACCTTTGCGATCTTTCAGGTTGATTTTGCTGCGACTTTCAGCAATATACTTTGTGATACCGTCTTTTGCATGCTTTAACGATGTGGCACTAATAGCGGTTTGTTCCGGTGCATATGGCATGCTTCTTAGGTCAGCATGACAGGTGCCCCAGCATCCAGCACGATCCGCATATTCAACCTCATCGGTTGCCAGCATAATGGCCAGTTTTATCTTATTGGCCGGATCCATTTTGCCGCCTTCTATAAAGGGTGCAGGTGTATGCTCACTGTCTTTCCATTGAAAGCGCATGTGGAGATTACTGGCATCATATGAAGCCTGTACGCTTACGGGAAAGCTACCTCGTTTACCAGGGATAAGGGTGGGTTCCATGTTGCCCCTTTTCTTACCTACCTTCATATCTTTTTCGCCATTAACAATTTTATTTCCAATATCGACTAATTCTTCTTCATGGCAATCAAAGCAACGGTCACCTGAATTGAATGCACGTTTACCACCATGCTGACGACCAAGGGTCCATTCCATAGAAGACTGGCCGGGGTAGAAAAGGATGATTGTTCTTGCCGCAACACCGCTCCAGTTAATGGCGCTAGTGCTAGCTATGGTAGTTGATTTTTCAGTTTTGCTAGCAACATCAACCGGAGCGGTCGGGCTTTCCTCCTTGGTGACAACGGGAACAGGTTTAATTTCAGCTGTGCTTGATTCAGCTGTAGTTGTGCTCGTTTCAGGAGCAGCGGTGGTTTTTTTGGTGTCTTTATTTTCCTCAAAATCCAGCCACTGTTGAGCAATAGGGCGAATGATAGAAGGGTCGGGTTTTTCGAGTGCATCAATTTCTTCATCGCTTAACTGATCATGCACTTTTTTGTGGGCAATGCCTTTATGGCAATCAATGCAGGTGTTACCCGCTTTCATAGCGTTTAAATGTTGTTTACGCGCACGACTTTTTTGGTTTTGTGGGTTCATTGTTGAGTAATCATGACAGTTACGACATTCTCGAGAATCGGTTTCTTTCATGGTTCTCCAGACATTTTTTGCAAGTTTCAGGCGCTTTGTATCAAACTTTTCAGGTGTGTCTATAGACCCCAGCACCTTATGGTAAACCTCATTGCTAGCCTGTATTTTCCTGACAACCTTATGCACCCAGGGGTCTGGAACGTGACAATCTGAGCAGG
>Ga0316207_10000703_pt1 | contig 49058 bp, 48 predicted proteins | sample 6weekpyrite_MG_FD_204943 | JGI IMG/M metagenome (GOLD analysis project Ga0316207, IMG submission 204943) | Microbial mat bacterial communities from mineral coupon in-situ incubated in ocean water Damariscotta River, Maine, United States -... | ecosystem: Environmental > Aquatic > Marine >... | reverse complement strand
CAGCGCCGCAAGGGCAAGCTGTCCGACTTTGGTATCCAGCTGCGCGCCAAGCAAAAGCTGAAGGGGTACTATGGCGACCTGACAGAAAAGCAGTTCCGCCGCATCTTTGGCGAAGCCGAGCGTGTGAAGGGTGACACAGGCGAAAACCTCATCGGTCTGCTGGAGCGTCGTCTGGATGCGGTTGTCTACCGCGCCAAGTTTGTCCCAACCATCTTTGCCGCGCGCCAGTTCGTGAACCACGGCCATGTGACAGTGAACGGCAAGCGGGTGAACATCCCCTCCTACCGCGTGAAAGAGGGCGATGTGATCGAAGTGCGTCAGAAGTCCAAGCAGCTTGAGCTGGTCCTGGTTGCCTCTCAGCTTCCAGAGCGTGACGTTCCTGACTACATGCAGGTTGACCATTCCAAGATGACAGCCGAATTCGTCCGCACACCCGGCCTGGGCGATGTGCCTTATCCGGTTGCGATGGAACCAAACCTTGTGGTCGAATTCTACGCCAAGAACTGATTTCTGATACCGTCAGAAATTATCCCGGACCTGATCCGGGTTCTCACATCCAGGGCCGCCCAGGTGGGCGGCCTTTTTCGTTTTCGCGACCTCAAGCCAGAAAATGTCGCGAAATGGCAAGCTCGGTGGATCGTTCCCGCAACACTGCTCTCATGACACCGCTCGACATTGTTCATGACCTGACCTGGACGGCGCTGCCGCGAGATGTGCAAACGCAGGTCAAGCTTTGCCTGCTTGATCTTATTGGCGTAGGGATCGCCGGGCGCGCCACGCGCCTTTCCGGAATTGTCCATGACTACGTGACTTCCGAACATGCAGGCCAGATTGCGCTGCCCTTTGATCGGGCCACAGCCTCTGCAACCGGCGTGGCACTGGCCTATGGAATGACCATCGACAGTATTGATGCGCATGATGGCTTTAATCCGGCCAAGGGCCACATTGGTTGCCCGCTTTGGCCTGCCGTCTTTGCCAACGGAGCAAACGCGACCGGTAAGGAACTGCTGACGGCGCTGGCGATGGGATACGAGTTCGGCGCCCGTTGCAGCATCGCACAACATCAAAGCGTGCCGGATTATCATACATCTGGCAGTTGGGGGGCTGTTGCCGCCGCCGCGGCCAGCGCGCGCTTGCAGGGCCTCAGCGCTGAACACACGCGCGAAGCGCTGGGAATTGCGGAATACCACGGCCCCCGAAGCCAGATGATGCGGGTCATCGACCATCCCACAATGCTCAAGGACGGCTCCGGGTGGGGTGCAATGTGCGGGGTGTCCGCCGCACGACTTGCGGCCAGGGGTTTTACCGGCGCGCCCGCAATAACGGTGGAGGAACAGCCAGAAGTCTGGGCCGACCTGGGCCAGCACTGGTATCTGCGCGAGCAGTATTTCAAGCCTTACCCGGTCTGCCGTTGGGCGCAGGCCCCCGTCGAAGCGATGCTTGCGTTGCGCGCGCGCCATCGGTTGCAATCGGGCGATATCGCACGAATTACAATCGAGAGCTTTCATGAAGCCACACGGCTCGCCAAGGCCGATCCAAAAACGACCGAAGAGGCGCAGTATTCCACCTCTTACCCGGTCGCCGTCGCCGCCGTGCTTGGGCAGTTGGACGCTGCCGATATTGCCGGAGAGACCATGCAGAACCCCGAGGTGCTTCGGCTGTCCGGAGCGCTTGTCATGCGTGAAAACAGTCAGGCAAACACCGCATTTCCCTTGCAGCGCATGGCACGGGTCGCTGTGACATTGCATGACGGAAGAACGCTCAGCAGCGGCTGGCACGAGCCCAAATGGGAACACACCCACCCACCCACGGCCGCTGAGTTGTATGATAAGTTCAGCGCCTACGCGCAGCCCGTCATCGGCGCCACGCGCGCCGAGGCTCTTCAACGGGCTGTTTTGGCGCTGGATCAGACCTCATCAGCGCCCCTTTACAATCTGTTGACACAACCCATCTGACAACGCCCGTCACGGGGGACCGGACAATTCACTCCGGTTCACCTTGGCACTGGCCTTGCACCGGGCAGGGCGATAGAACGGGCGAAACGAGACGGGAACGTAACTATGGCTGACGGCATTCAACCTCAACCGGGCATTTTGGACATCGCACTTTACCAGGGCGGCGCGTCCCATCTTGATGGCGTCAGCAATGTGCTCAAGCTGTCGTCAAACGAAAATCCCTTGGGGCCAAGCGATGCCGCGAAAGAGGCGGTGGCGCGCGCTGCACATAACCTGCACCGCTATCCGCCCACCGACCACGCCGGCCTGCGCACAGCAATCGCTGAAGTCTGGGGCGTTGATGCGGCGCGCGTGTTTTGTGGCGTTGGCTCAGGCGATGTACTGAAACTGCTGGCCGAGGCCTATGCCGGGCCCGGTGACGAGGTTTTGTTCACAGAACACGGGTTTTCGATGTATCCGATCTATGCCCACGCTTGTGGCGCGACCCCCGTGGTCGTGCCCGAGAACGAGCGTGTGGTCGATGTCGATGCCATCCTGGCTGCCTGCACCGACAAGACCAGGCTGGTGTTCATCGCCAACCCCGCCAACCCCACCGGCACCATGATCGGTCAGGCAGAGGTCGCGCGTCTTGCCGAAGGGCTGCCATCGCAAGCGCTTTTGGTGCTGGATGGGGCCTATGCGGAATTCGTTGATGGGTTTGATGCGGGCAAAGCGCTGGTCGAGGCGCGCGACAACGTGGTCATGTCGCGCACGTTTTCAAAGATCTACGGGCTGGGCGGGATGCGCGTCGGCTGGGGCTATGGCCCGCAGGCGGTGATTGATGTGCTGAACCGGATCAGGGGGCCGTTCAACCTGTCCAGCGCAGCGCTCGCTGCTGCCGAGGCCGCCGTTCGCGACACCACCCATACCGAAAAATGCCGGATCGAGAACGCCAAATGGCGCGACTGGCTGGCCAATGCGCTGGCTGAACTGGGGGTGCCGTCGGACACTTCGACCGCGAATTTCATTCTTGCCCATTTTACCGATGAGGATGAGGCAAACGCCTGCGACGACCATCTGCGCAGCCAGGGCATTATCGTGCGGCGTGTTGCAGGCTATGGCCTGCCGCATTGCCTGCGCATTACCGTGGGCGATGAAAGCGCCTGCCGGCGCGTAGCCCATGCGGTTGCCCAATTCAAAGGTGCGGAATAATGGCGCAGATATATGATCGTGTGGCGTTGATCGGCCTTGGCCTGATCGCCTCATCCATGTGTCACGCCATGCGGCGTGCCGGGCTGGCGGGTGAAATCGTCGGCTACGCCCGCTCTGCCGAAACCCGCGATATCGCGCGCGACATTGGCCTGTGCGACACGGTTTGCGAAACAGCGGCAGAGGCTGCCCAGGACGCCGATCTTGTCGTGCTTTGCGTGCCCGTCGGGGCCATGGACAGCGTGGCCCGTGAAATCGGCCCGGTTCTGAAACCCGGCGCGACCGTCAGCGATGTGGGATCGGTCAAGCGCACGGTGATCGAGGCCGTGGGGCCGCATGTTCCCGAAGATGTCCATTTCATCCCTGCCCACCCTTTGGCAGGCACCGAGCACTCCGGCCCGCGGTCCGGTTTTGCCGAGTTGTTTGACAACCGCTACACCATCCTTGTGCCGGTAGAAGGCAGCGATCCGCAGGCCATTGAACGCCTCAAGGCATTCTGGACCGGGATCGGCGCGTTGACCGAAACGATGGACGCCGAGCATCACGATCTGGTGCTGGCCGTCACCAGCCACACGCCGCACCTGATAGCCTACACCATGGTTGGCGTTGCCGATGATCTGCGGCGCGTGACCGATAGCGAAGTTATCAAGTATTCCGCCGCCGGTTTCCGCGACTTCACGCGCATTGCCGCCTCTGACCCGGTGATGTGGCGCGATGTGTTCCTGAGCAACAAGGAAGCCACGCTGGAAATCCTTGGCCGTTTCACAGAGGAGCTTTTTGCCCTGCAACGCGCGATCCGGCAGGGCGATGGCGATCATCTGCACGACTATTTCACCCGCACCCGCGCGATTAGGCGTGGCATCATCGAGGCAGGCCAGGATACTGATGCGCCGGACTTTGGGCGCTCCAAGGCCCGCAAGGACTGAGCGCAAAAGGGCGTTTATGGCCGAAAGCGCCGGGCGCGTGTCGGCTTCAGGAGCCTCCGGCGGGAGTATTTATTGGCAAGATGATGTGAAAGTGGTGGCTTTACCCTTTTGCAGGGGGGCCCTATAAGCGCCATCATGTTGCGGCAGATGATCATAAGCATTATTTGCCCGGCGGTTTGACAGCCTCAGACCTGCCGGGAAAAGGTGTCTGCGTGCGCGCACCGATCTCTCACGATATCTCTGATAATGACTGCTTGAAGGACGCCACCCATGTGCGCCGAAACACCCGACTATAAACAAACCCTGAACCTGCCACGCACCGATTTCCCGATGCGCGCCGGACTGCCCAAACGCGAGCCTGAATGGCTTGAGCGTTGGGGGAAGATCGGGGTCTATGATCGCCTGCGCGACAAGGCCGCTGGCCGTGAACCATTTACCCTGCACGACGGACCGCCCTATGCGAACGGGCATTTGCACATCGGTCATGCGCTGAACAAGATCCTCAAGGATATGGTGGTGCGCAGCCAGCAGATGATGGGCCGCGACGCCCGCTATGTGCCGGGCTGGGATTGCCACGGGTTGCCGATCGAATGGAAGATCGAAGAACAATACCGCGCCAAGGGCCGCGACAAGGACGACGTGAATGTTGTCGATTTCCGTCAGGAATGCCGCAAGTTCGCCGAAGGATGGGTCGATATCCAGCGCGATGAATTCAAGCGTCTGGGCGTCACCGGCAATTGGGCCGATCCCTATCTGACGATGAACTTCCACGCCGAGCGTGTGATCGCCGAGGAATTCCAGAAGTTCCTGATGAACGGCACGCTTTATCAGGGCTCCAAGCCCGTGATGTGGTCACCCGTTGAGAAGACAGCGCTGGCTGAGGCCGAGGTGGAGTATCACGACCGCCAGACAGATGCGATTTGGGTGAAGTTTCCAGTAGTTGATTTTGATGCTGATCGCTATCAAGAAGCAGTTCTCGAAGCAGGTAAGTTGCTTCGTGGGGCTCCTATCAAGGACCTCGAAAACGATAGCGTCAGTGTTGATACAGGTCCCACTGAGGAATTGCGAGAACGTGCAAATAATATTCCAGCTGATCTGCAAGGAGCCAAAGTAATCATCTGGACCACGACGCCGTGGACGATCCCGCAAAACCGCGCGGTCTGCTTTGGCCCTGCGATCGGCTATGGGCTTTATGAGGTCACTGGCTGTCCGGACGAATGCTGGGCTACGGTCGGCGAACGCTTGCTTTTGGCCGATAATCTGGCCGACGACACCTTTGCTGCCGCGCGTCTGGACGGTGACATGTATCGTCGTCTGCGCGATGTGACGCCTGATGAATTGGCGCAACTGACCTGTGCACACCCGCTGCGCGGTGCCGAGGGAGCGGCGGGCGAGTGGGACTTTGACGTGCCCTTGCTGCCCGGCGAACACGTGACCGATGATGCCGGCACCGGTTTTGTCCATACCGCGCCCAGCCACGGTGATGATGACTATGCCATCGGGGTCAAGCATGGCCTGCCGATGACCTACAACATCCTTGATGACAGCTCTTTTCGGGCAGATCTGCCGTTCTTTGGAGGCGAGGCGGTTCTGAAACCCAACGGCAAACCGGGCGGGGCAAACAAGGCGGTCATCGACAAGCTGGTCGAGGTCGGCGCACTGCTGGCGCGCAAGCGCCTCACGATTTCTGACGCCCATAGCTGGCGGTCCAAGGCGCCCGTCATCCGCCTCAACCGTCCGCAGTGGTTTGCCGCAATCGACAAGGCTGTCGGTGACGCGCAGGACACTTACGGCACAACCATCCGCGAACGTGCGCTGCGTTCGATCGACGAGTTGGTGACATGGACCCCGCAAACGGGCCGCAACCGGCTTTACTCCATGATCGAAGCGCGCCCGGACTGGGTGCTGTCGCGCCAACGCGCATGGGGTGTGCCATTGACGTGCTTTGTGAAGAAAGGCACGCAGCCCTCCGACCCCGATTACCTGCTGCGCAATGAGGCGGTGAATGCCCGCATTCTTGAGGCATTCGAGAGCGAAGGCGCAGATGCCTGGTACAAGGACGGCGCCAAAGAGCGGTTCCTTGGCAATGATGCCGACCAAGACGCATATGATCAGGTGTTTGATATCCTGGACGTCTGGTTCGACAGTGGTTCAACCCATGCCTTTGTTCTGCGCGACCGCGCAGACGGGTCCGAGGACGGCATGGCGGATGTCTATCTGGAAGGCACTGACCAGCATCGCGGATGGTTCCATTCGTCGATGTTGCAGGCTTGCGGCACAATGGGTCATGCGCCTTATCGGGCCGTGGTGACGCATGCCTTTACGCTGGATGCCAAGGGCGAGAAGATGTCGAAATCGCTGGGCAATATCATCGCACCTGAAAAGGTCGTGCAGCAATATGGCGCTGATATCCTCCGCCTTTGGGTGGCGACGACCGACTACAAGCACGACCACCGGATCGGCGATGAGATTCTCAAAGGGGTGGCGGACAGCTATCGCCGATTGCGCAATACGCTGCGCTTCATGCTGGGATCGCTGGCCGATTTCAACGAAAGCGACCGCGTTGAACCAGGCGAGATGCCGGAACTGGAGCGTTGGGTACTGCACCGTCTGGCTGAGTTGGATGAGCAGGTGCGTGACGGCTATGCCAAATACGATTTCCAGGGCGTGTTCCAGGCGGTCTTTACCTTCGCCACGGTCGAGCTGTCCGCGTTCTACTTCGACATCCGCAAAGACGCGCTTTATTGCGACGGTGATACAACCCGCCGCCGCGCAGCCCGCACGGTGCTGGATATGCTGTTCCACCGGCTGACGAAATGGTTAGCGCCGATGCTGACCTTTACGATGGAAGAGGTCTGGCTCGAACGCTTTGATGGTGCGGAAAGTTCGGTCCATCTGGAAGACTTTGCCGAAACGCCTGCCGCGTGGCGCGATGATGCCTTGGCTGCAAAATGGGCCGAGGTGCGCAAAGTGCGCCGTGTCGTCACCGGCGCGCTTGAGGTGGAGCGGACCGCCAAAGTCATCGGTGCATCGCTCGAGGCCGCGCCAACCGTCTTTGTCAGCGCCGAAACCGCCAAGCTGCTGGAAACCGTCAGCTTTGACGATCTTTGCATTACCTCTGGTATTTCCGTCTCGACAGAGGCGGCCCCGGACGGTGCGTTCCGACTGGATGAGATCGCCGATGTGGCGGTTGTCTTTGGACGGGCAGCGGGCGAAAAATGCCAGCGTTGCTGGAAGATCCTGCCGGACGTGGGCACCCATACCCATCCCGGCGTCTGCGGGCGCTGTAATGAGGCGCTGGGCTGATGCAATACGGCGACCCCCAGTCAGTTGAACGCATGCGGGCGGATTTTGCCCGTCAGGGAGCCATGTCAACGATGGGGATCACCATATCCGACGTGGCACCGGGGCGCGTGGTTCTGGAGATGCCGTTCAACGCCGACTTTTCGCAGCAACATGGGTTTATCCATGCCGGGGTAATCACATCCGGCGTGGACAGCGCTTGCGGATTTGCGGCGCTGACGCTGATGGCGCCGGACAGTGAAGTGCTGACCGTTGAGTTCAAATGCAGCTTTCTCGCACCCGCACGCGGTGAATTTTTCCGCCTCGAAGGCAATGTCATCAAGCCGGGGCGCACTCTGACCTTCACCGAAGGCCGTGCCGTTGCAATTGATGCTGGGCGCGAAACGACGGTGGCCACGATCACCGCGACGATGATGGCGGTGCGTGGGCGCAGGCCGTGATCTGCGCGGTGTCCCCCGTGGGCCCTTTGGGGGCGCATGCGGTGGATGGCGCTGTGACAGACCTGGTTTGGGGGCGGGACGGAAACCTGATTGACGGGCCACTGTTTCAGCAACTCAGCGGCGAATTGACTGCCTATTTCGCGGGTGATCTCCGGCATTTCAAGACCCCTGTGGCCCCGCGCGGCAGCGATTTTCAACAACGCTTCTTCGCCGCGCTCTGCGCCATTCCTTACGGGCAAACACGGACCTATGGCGATTTGGCGCAAGACCTGGGCGTTTCGGCGCAGGCGATCGGACAGGCCTGCGGGGCCAACCCCATCCCGATCCTCATCCCATGCCATCGGGTGCTGGCGGCGGATGGGCTGGGGGGCTACTCTGGGGCGGGCGGGATTGAGGCCAAAGTGGCCCTCCTGCGGCTTGAAGGTGCGGCGGGGTTGTTGATTTAAGCGCCCTTGCGCTCGGGAATGATCTGCTGTGCAGCACCGGCAAGGAGCAGATAGACCGAGGTAATAATCAGCCCCCAATTTGTCCAGTTGGCGGAGCTGAAATCAAACCAGGCCATCCAGCCGGCAAAGAGCGTCCAACCCAGCGCCATTGGCAATGTCACGGTTCGCCAGCGTTCGGTGCGCACCGGATGGACGAACTTCACTGGTACGAACATCGTGATCGCAAGACAGCCCACCAGCACCAGCGACACCCAGAAATTCGGCAACAACGCAAATATCACCAGCACAACCATGTTCCAGCACCCTGGAAATCCCGAAAAGGAATTGTCCTTTGTTTTCATCCGCGTGTCGGCAAAATACATGGCAGAGGCAAAGGTGATGATGATGATTGCAAACCAGCCCGTCCAGCCTGGCAACAGGCCCGATTTGAAAAGCGCATAGGCCGGGACAAAAACATAGGTCAGATAATCGATGATCAGATCCAACAGCACGCCGTCAAAGGCCGGCGCGTTGGTTTTGACATCATATTTACGGGCCAGCGGGCCATCGATGCCATCAACAAAGAAAGCAATGACGAGCCATAGAAACATCAGGCTCCATTGTTCTTCTGCGGCAGCCAGCATTGCCAACATCGCAAAGACCGCACCGGTGGCGGTGAACAGGTGAACAAACAGGGCTTTGGCACGAAGTGTCATGAGAACCTGTCATGGTGGAAAAAGCCCGGAGGGGCAACGGTTGTCAGGCTTTCGGATGCGCTTTTTCGTAGACGGACATCAGCTGCGCTGCATCGACAGCGGTGTAGGCTTGGGTGGTAGACAGCGAAGCATGCCCCAAAAGCTCCTGGATCGTGCGCAGATCACCACCGGCGGCCAGCAAATGCGTGGCAAAGGAATGGCGCAATGCGTGGGGGGTTGCCGTCGCGGGCAGGCCCAGTTGCAAGCGGGCCTGCTCCATGACTTTCTGGATCGCCCGCGGCGAAAGGGCACCCCCGCGGATCGCGCGAAAAATCGGGGCTGTTTCGGTAACAGGATAGGGGCAAAGCCGCAGGTAGGCATCGACAGCATCGCGTGCAGGGTCGATGACAGGAACGATGCGTTCCTTATTGCCCTTGCCCAGAATGCGCAGAACCGGTGGCAAGGGAACATCGGCACCTGTCAGTCCCAGCGCCTCTGATATCCGCAGCCCGCACCCGTAAAGCAGTGTGACGACCGCCGCGTCGCGGGCCGCGACCCATGGCTCCCTGGCTTGCAGTTGAGCCGTGTCGATCATGGCGGCGGCGGCATCGACCTCGAGTGGGCGCGGCAGCTTGCGTTGAAACTTTGGCGCGCGGGTGGACAAAACGGCAGTGGGCTCAAACCCCTCGCGCTCTGCCAGCCAGCGGTAAAATGACTTCACCGCCGAGAGTGACCGCGCCAGCGACCGTGCACCCACTCCGCGCGCGCGTTCATGGGCCATCCATGCACGCATATCGCGCTGGGTAACGCGCGCGATCGGGGCCAATCCCTGACTGCCACCATGATGCTGGGTCATGAAAGCCAGAAACCCCAGCACATCGCTTTGATAGGCCTTGAGCGTGTTCTCTGCCGCCCCGGCCAAGGCGCGTTGGCCTGCCAGCCAGGCGCCCAAAGCGTCAGACAGGGCGGGCGCGATCATGGGATCATGCCAACCAGCGGCGGACAACCCGTTCAAACACGCCAATAAAGAACGTCAACAGATCGGTGCCTTGCTGCGGGGTGAATTGCAGCGGGTCCTCGCTGCCCATCACCAGCATGGCGGGCAGGCGGTCGGGACCAAGATCAACCTTCAGGCAGGCCTCGGATTTGATGTATTCGGCCCGCGTGCCATAAAGACTGCCACCGACCTTGTGGAATTCGCGCAATGTGATCTGGCGGGCGGGCATGTTGCGGCCAAGTGTGACATAACCTTCGACAAATCCTTCGGGCATGATTGCCACGGCCGCACCCGCGCTTTCATCGGAGTCTTGCAAATTGCTTTCCAGAACCAGGCGGACAGCGTCAACGCGCAGGATGTCGGCGACTTCGCCAGAGAGATCCGCAAGGAAACGCTCGAATGTGCTTGCATCCAGCATCCGCAAGATCGCGCGGTGGATCTGGTTCGTGCCGGCCAGGTTGTCATAGGCGGCAGCAATCACATTGCGATGCGTGTCCTCAAGCCGGTCAAAGCGGGCTTCCAGCCGCTCCATCGCCACGGAACGCAGATCAACGATATTGCCTTTGGCCTGGTCTGCGTTTGCGCCCACGAGGGCGCGCATCACGTCGGCATCCTCCAAAAGGACATCAGGGTTTGCGATGATCTTCTCGCGAAGGTCATCGGCCATAAGTGGTTTGTTCATGAGCCTGCTCTGCTTTGTGTTTTTTGTCACGTTAGCAGAGGGTTGCCGGGTTTGTCGCAGGGTTTTTGCGCACAAGTCACAGGGCGTGGCACTTTTGCCCTACCTTTGAAAGCGGCAAGGCAGGAGATCACCCACCTTGCCCTCACCGCTTTTAGACGATCTTGATGCCTGCTTTTTCTGCATCTGCCATGAATGCGGCCAGGCCTTTGTCCGTCAGCACGTGACTTGCCATCGCCTTAATCACGGCGGGCGGGGCTGTTGCCACATCGGCACCGATCTTGGCGCAATCGCTCATGTGATTGGCGGAGCGGATCGAGGCGGCAAGGATATTGGTCTCAAACCCGTAGTTGTCATAAATCGTGCGGATATCCTCGATCAGTTCCAGACCGTCCATGTTCAGATCATCCAGACGCCCGATGAAGGGGCTGATGAATGTCGCCCCGGCCTTGGCAGCGAGCAACGCCTGATTGGCCGAGAAGCAAAGCGTGACGTTCACCATGATCCCGTCATCTGTCAATGTCTTGCAGGTCTTCAGCCCCGCCCAGGTCAGCGGCACCTTCACGGCGATGTTGTCAGCGATCTTGGCGAGCTTTCGACCCTCGGCCAGCATGTCGTCTGCCTCAAGTGCGACCACCTCGGCCGAGACGGGGCCAGAGACCATGTCGCAAATCTCTTTTGTCACTTCCAGAATATCGCGCCCGGATTTGGCAATCAGTGACGGGTTGGTTGTTACTCCGTCCACCATCCCAAGGTCATTGAGTTCCTTGATCTGGTCGATCTCGGCTGTGTCTACGAAAAACTTCATCTCTTCACTCCGCGGATGGGTTGGTGTTTGTTGCGCTAGCGTTTACCTGATTGGGCAACGGGCGGAAACCCTTTAAGGCGGATATGACAGACAGCTTTTTCGATGAAGGCGATCTCGTGGGGGTTTTGACGACCCAACCGCTTGATCGGCTGTTGGACTACAAGGCGCCTGAGGGCGGTTGTCATCAGGGGGCCTTTGTCGAGGTGCCGCTTGGCCCGCGCAAAGTGCTGGGGGTGGTCTGGGGGCCGGGAAAGGGTGATTACGATCTGTCCCGGGTCCGCTCTGTCCTTCGTGTGCTGGATGTGGCCCCGATGCGCGACGAAATGCGCGCCTTCCTGACCCGCGCGGCTGAATATACGCTGACACCGATGCCCGCGATGCTGCGGCTTGCCACCCGCGCGCCAGGGCTGGGCGAGGCGCAATCGACGCGCAAGGTCTATCGACTGGGCGACAGCGTACCGGAGCGGATGACGGGCGCGCGTGAAAAAGTGCTGGGCGTGTTGCGCGATTATGGCGGGCTGTCGTTTACCCTGGGCGAGGTGGCCGAAATGGCGGGCGTGGGCACATCCGTGGTCAAGGGCCTTGCAAAGCTTGGGGCGGTGTCCGAAGAGGAAGCCCCGCGCGACACGCCCTATCCACAACTGGACCCAGATTATGGCGGCAAGGAGTTGAGCGCCGATCAGGCAGCCGGGGCCGAGGCTTTGCGCGCCGCCCTGCGCAGTGATGGCTATGGCACCACCCTGCTGAAAGGCGTCACCGGTTCAGGCAAGACGGAAGTGTATCTGGAGGCGGTTGCGGAATGCCTGCGCATGGGCCGTCAGGCCCTTGTCCTGCTGCCCGAAATCGCGCTCTCGGGTGAATTCATCAACAGGGTCGAAGCCCGCTTTGGCATGAAGCCCGCCGAATGGCATTCCGGTGTGACCATGACCGAGCGACGCCGCTGCTGGCGTATGGTCGGACAGGGCGATGCGCAGCTGGTGGTGGGTGCGCGCTCGGCGCTTTTTTTGCCCTATCAGAACCTTGGGCTGATCGTGGTCGATGAGGAACATGATACCTCCTACAAGCAGGAAGATGGTGTCCTTTACAACGCCCGCGACATGGCAGTGCTGCGCGCGGCGATCAACGCAGCGCAGGTCGTCCTGGCCTCGGCCACGCCCAGTCTGGAAAGCTGGGCGAATGTGGAGGCGGGAAAATATCAGCGGCTTGAACTGACGTCGCGGTTCGGTGCCGCCGTCCTGCCAAAGATGGCGGCGATTGATATGCGGACAGAGGATGTGCCGGGGGGGCGGTGGGTTTCACCCACCCTGCGGGGCGCAATTGCGGCGCGGTTAGAGCGGGGTGAGCAATCGCTGATTTTCCTCAATAGGCGGGGGTATGCGCCGATCACCCTGTGCCGCGCATGCGGACATCAGATTGGCTGCGATCATTGTGATGCGCGGATGGTGGAACACCGGTTCCTCAAGCGGCTGATGTGCCACCAATGCGGTGAGACCAAGCCGATGCCAACCCAGTGCCCGTCCTGCGAAGCCACAGGTCGGCTAAGCGCGGTTGGCCCCGGCGTCGAGCGCATGGGCGAGGAGGTCGCGGCGCTGTTTCCTGAAGCCCGGATCGCGGTATTGTCATCGGATCTTTATGGCTCTGCCCGCGCGATGAAGGCGCATATTGAAGACATTGCGAATGGCGGGGCCGATATCATCATCGGCACGCAGCTCGTTGCCAAAGGGCATAATTTTCCGCTTTTGACACTGGTTGGGGTGATCGATGCCGATCTTGGGTTGCAAGGCTCGGACCTGCGCGCAGCCGAGCGGACGTTTCAGCTGATGCGGCAGGTTGCCGGGCGGGCAGGCCGGGCTGAGACGCCGGGTGAGGCGCTGTTGCAGACCTATCAGCCCGATCACGCGGTGATCCGGGCGATCCTTGCAGGGGATGAGGAACGCTTTTGGAAAGCCGAAGCCGAAGAGCGCAAGATGGCGGGCGTGCCGCCCTACGGACGTATGGCGGGCATCATTCTGAGCAGCCCGAATGTGCAGGAGGTCTTTGATCTGGCAGCGGAAATGGCGCGACTGGACGCGCCCTTGCGCCAGATCGGGGCCCAGGTCTTTGGCCCGGCACCCGCGCCGATCGCGAGGGTGCGGGGACGGCATCGGGTCCGGCTGCTTGTGAAGGCAGAGAAAACCGCACCGTTACAGCAGGCGCTTGCCACTTGGGCCGGGCAGTTCCGCTTGCCTGCGAACCTGCGCATGGCAATCGATATCGACCCGCAGAGCTTTTACTGAAAGCGCCGGCGCTGGTTGCGGCCATCGGAGCCTCCGGCGGGAGTATTTTTGGCAAGATGATATGGGTCAGTCGCGATTTGGATCGGCGTAATCGCCCATTTCCTCGCGCCAATGCCGGCGGCAGAGCGAGACGTAGCGTTCGTTCCCCCCGACAACAATCTGGTCTCCTGTCGCCAGGACATTTCCGTCAGCGTCTTTGCGCACCACCATCGTGGCCTTCTTGCCGCAATGGCAGATCGTGCGGACCTCGCGCATTTCGTCCGCCAGGGCCAAGAGCGAAGCAGAGGCCGGAAATAGCCGGCCACGGAAGTCTACACGCAGCCCGTAGGTCATGACCGGCACATTGAGATCATCGACCACACAGGCCAGTTGCCAGACATGCGCGGGGGTCATGAAATGCGCCTCATCCAGAAAGACGCAGGCACAGGGGCCTTTCTGCAAACGTGTGGCGATCATTGCAAAGAGATCATCATCAGCCCCGAAGGTATCGGCATTTGCACCGATTCCGATCCGGCTTCCGATGCGCCCCTCGCCAGCGCGGTCGTCAAAGCGGGCAATCATCAGATAGGTCCGCATCCCGCGCTCAATGTAATTGTGCGACGCCTGCAAGAGCACGGTCGATTTGCCCGCGTTCATGGTTGAGTAATTGAAATACAGTTTTGCCATGACACGTGATTAGCGCCGGCCCCGCCGTTTTGGCAAGGCCAGCGCATGATACAATCATGCATCTGGGGAAAACGAGGGACAGGCCCCCCAGGAAAAGTAAGCGGATCGCGATCCTGAACATATCGTACCACTCAGCACGACTACTCGTTAAACAGTCTCTGGAACACGAGACTGGAACATTTATGCCAAAGGGGGCATTGCCATTTCAGGGGAATAGGGAAATGATTTTCCCCTGTTTGAACGGCGGCAACGCGAAGAGGGAGCACAGGGTATGGCGGGTCATGGTGGATACCTCAAGAAGCACACCGAAGCCCTGGTCAAGGATGTGGGTATTGAGGCGGCCTGCGAATTGACCGGCAAGTCGAAGGCCACGCTGGGGCGGTATTATTCGGACAGTGCCGAACACGCGGATCGTTTCATGCCGGTCGATGCGGTTGCCGCACTGGAGGCCGCGGCTTCTTATCCGCATGTCACCTCGGCGCTGGCCGAGTTGAGGGGTGTCACGATGTCGCATGACACGGCAAAGGCCAACAGCGACGGTGAGATCAATACCGACGTGATCAAGCTGAGCCAGAGGTTTGCCATGTTGATGGCCGAATACAACCAATCCATCGCGGACGGCGTGATTACCATCAACGAAGCCAAACGCATGTTGCGGGAAACGACCACGCTTCAGCAGGTCTTGTTGGACATGAAGCTGCATCTGGAGGAAACCTCCTGATAGCGACCGACCCGACGACCCGGTTGACGATGCCGATCCCAGGTCGCCCCTTTGGTTGGCATTCGGCCTGCGCAGGGCAGGACGCCGGTGGTCAGGGGGGAACGCGCCGTCACCCCTGCAACGACCGCACCCCAACATCCCCCTCAACCCGCGCCTGCATTGCCAGCACAGCGGCATGTGATGCGGCGGCGGTCGTGAAGTAGGGGATTTTGTCGTAGAGAGCGACGGCACGGATGTCGCGGCTGTCTTCAACGGCCTGGGACCCCTCGGTGGTGTTAAAGACCAGTGCGATGTGCCCGTCCTTGAGCCGGTCAACAATGGTCAGCCCGCCTTCGTAGACCTTGTTTACGACTTCGCAATCAATTTCGTTTTCAGTCAACCAGCCGGCGGTGCCGCGCGTGGCAACAATGTTGAAACCAAGTTGCAGAAGGATCTTTGACGCATCGATCATTTCGGCCGTCTTGTCGGCGTCCTTGATCGAGATGAACACTGTCCCGGTCGTTGGCAGGTTGGTGCCTGCGCCCATCTGCGCTTTGAGAAATGCGCGGGGAAAAGACCTGTCCCAGCCCATGACTTCGCCGGTGGAGCGCATTTCGGGCCCCAGGATCGTGTCCACACCGGGGAAGCGGGCGAAAGGCAGGACGGCCTCTTTTACGCTGAACCACGGCGTGTGCGGGTCCGCCAGGGTGAAGGCGTCGCCCAGGGGCAAAACGTCCATCGGGTTTTCGGTGTCGGGGTAGGGCGCGCGCAGGGGGAAGTTGGACAGTGGTTCGCCCGCCATCAGACGTGCGGCGATCGAGGCGATGGCGCTATCGGTGGCTTTCGCGACAAATGGCACGGTGCGGGAGGCGCGGGGGTTCACCTCGATCAGGTAGATTGTTTCGTCTTTCACCGCGAATTGGATGTTCATCAGGCCCACGACGTTGAGCGCGCGGGCCAGTTTCTCGGTCTGCGCCCGGATTTCCACGATCATCGCGTCAGACAGCGAATAGGGGGGCAGGGAACAGGCACTGTCACCGGAATGCACCCCGGCCTCTTCGATGTGCTGCATGATGCCCGCGACATGGGTGGCTTTCCCATCAGAAAGACAGTCCACATCGACTTCAACCGCGCCCGAAAGGTAGCTGTCGAGAAGGACGGGGCTGTCGCCCGACACGACCACGGCGTCAGAGATATAGCGCTCCAGCTGGGTCTGATCGCGCACGATCTCCATGGCCCGTCCGCCGAGAACGTAAGAGGGGCGAATGACAAGGGGGAAGCCGATATCATTTGCGATTTCAAAGGCTTCCTCATCGGTAGAGGCGATGCCGTTGCGGGGCTGCCTGAGCCCAAGATCCTGCACGAGCTGCTGGAACCGCTCGCGGTCTTCGGCCAGGTCGATGGCGTCTGGCGTCGTGCCGAGGATCGGGATTCCAGCGTCGTTCAGCGCATTGGCCAGTTTCAGCGGGGTCTGCCCGCCAAATTGCACGATGACGCCATGCAGAGTGCCGTTTTCCTGCTCGACCCGGAGGATTTCCATGACGTGTTCGAACGTCAGCGGCTCAAAATAGAGCCGGTCTGAAGTGTCATAATCAGTGCTGACCGTTTCGGGGTTGCAGTTGATCATGATCGTCTCGTACCCCTGATCGGTCAGGGCAAAGCAGGCATGGCAGCAACAGTAATCGAACTCGATCCCCTGGCCGATCCTGTTGGGGCCGCCGCCAAGAATGACGACCTTCTTGCGGTCACTGGGCCGGGCTTCGCATTCGACGTCGCCCATCACGGGGGTTTCGTATGTGGAGTACATGTAGGGCGTCTGCGCTTCGAACTCTGCGCCGCAGGTATCGATCCGTTTGAACACGGCGGTGACGCCAAGGTTGTGACGGGCACGGCGCACCTGGTCTTCGCTCCGGCCGGTCAGATCAGCAAGGCGCGCGTCCGAGAAGCCGAGCATCTTGATGGCACGCAGGCCCTCTTCGTTGACCGGCAGGCCATTCCTCATGATCCCGGCCTCAGCGTCGATGATTTCGCGGATGCGGGCCAGGAACCATGGGTCAAATTTGGTCACGGCGTGAATGTCATCGTCGGACAGGCCGTGGCGCATCGCCTGGGCGATGACGCGCAGGCGATCAGGGGTCTGCCTAGCCAGTGCCTTGGTGATTGCGGCGGCGTCAGGTGCGCCAGGGATATCAATGTCGTCAAACCCGGTGAGCCCGGTTTCCATCGAGGCCAGTGCCTTTTGCATGCTCTCGTGAAAAGTGCGGCCGATGGCCATCGCCTCGCCCACGGATTTCATGGCGGTGGTCAGGTGGGGTTCAGACCCGGCGAACTTTTCAAAGGCAAAGCGCGGGATTTTTGTGACAACATAGTCAATTGTCGGCTCAAAGGACGCAGGGGTCACGCCAGTGATGTCGTTGTCCAACTCGTCCAATGTGTAACCCACGGCCAGTTTTGCGGCGATCTTGGCGATCGGAAAACCCGTCGCCTTGGACGCCAGCGCTGAAGAACGCGACACCCGCGGGTTCATTTCAATCACGACCATACGCCCATCGGCGGGGTTTACCGCCCATTGTACATTGGACCCACCGGTTTCGACCCCGATTTCGCGCAGCACGTTGATCGAGTGCGTGCGCATGACCTGATATTCCTTGTCGGTGAGCGTCAGCGCGGGTGCGACGGTGATCGAATCGCCGGTATGAACGCCCATCGGGTCCACATTTTCGATGGCGCAGACGATGATGGCGTTGTCAGCGCGGTCGCGCACGACTTCCATCTCGAACTCTTTCCAGCCCAGCAGCGACTCGTCCACCAGGATCTGGCCCACGGGTGAGGCATCCATGCCTGTCCGGCAAAAGTGTTCGTATTCTTCGCGGTTATAAGCCACGCCGCCGCCGGTGCCGCCAAGGGTGAATGCGGGGCGGATGATGGCGGGCAACCCGATGTCTTCCAGGGCTTCCAGCGCGAGAGTGACGCCCGCCGCGAGGTCCTGTTTGCCGTCCCTCTCGGGCGCCGTAACGATCGTCGCTTTGGGGTTTTCTATTCCGAGGCGGTCCATCGCCTCGCGAAACAGCTTGCGATCTTCGGCCATTTCAATGGCTTCGCGCTTGGCCCCGATCATTTCGACGTTGAATTTTTCCAGCACACCCATGTCGGCCAAGGCCAGTGACGTGTTCAGGCCCGTCTGCCCGCCCATCGTAGGCAGCAACGCATCGGGGCGTTCCTTTTCGATGATTTTGGCGACGACTTCGGGGGTGATTGGTTCAATATAGGTGGCGTCGGCCAGCCCCGGATCGGTCATGATGGTGGCCGGGTTGGAGTTGACGAGGATGACCCTGTATCCCTCTTCGCGCAGCGCCTTGCAGGCCTGCGCGCCAGAGTAGTCGAATTCGCATGCCTGACCGATAATAATGGGACCCGCGCCGATAATCATGATCGACTGGATGTCGGTACGCTTTGGCATGGCAGTGCCCCCTGACTATGCAAATTGTCGTGGGTTATAGGGAAGGTGCGTCCATGTGCAAGGGGGGTATCAAAATTCACCAATTTTGATGCCTCCGGCGGGAGTTTTTTGGCCAAGATGAAGGGAGCGGTTGACTTCGTACATGCAAAGATGTGTATCGGGCCGACCAATCGCCTTGAGGAATTGCCCCATGCATGCTTACCGCAGCCACACTTGTGCCGATCTGACCGCCGCGAATGTCGGTGAAACTGTTCGATTGTCGGGCTGGGTCAATCGGGTGCGCGACCACGGTGGCATTCTGTTCATCGATTTGCGCGATCACTATGGGATAACGCAAGTGTTGTGCGACCCGGATTCGGCTGCCTTTGGTGATGTGGAAAAAGTCCGCTCAGAGTGGTGCATCCGCATTGATGGCGAGGTGAAGGCCCGCGACCCGGAGTTGGTCAATCCCAAGCTGCCGACCGGTGAAGTCGAAGTGTTTGTTCGCGGGATTGAGGTTCTGGGAGCCGCGAAAGAGCTGCCGCTGATGGTGTTTGGCGATCAGGAATACCCTGAGGAAACCCGCCTGAAGTACCGCTATCTGGACCTGCGCCGCGAGGCTATGCAGGAGAACATGAAGCTGCGCTCCGATGTTGTGGCCTCCATGCGCCGTCGGATGTGGGATACGGGATTTCGCGAATATCAGACACCGATCATCACGGCCTCTTCGCCCGAAGGTGCGCGCGACTTTCTGGTGCCGTCCCGTTTGCACCCCGGTAAGTTTTACGCCCTGCCGCAGGCACCCCAGCAGTTCAAGCAGCTGATCATGGTGTCGGGCTACGACAAGTATTTTCAGATCGCCCCTTGTTTCCGCGATGAAGACCCCCGCGCCGACCGGTCGCCGACGGATTTCTATCAGTTGGATCTGGAGATGTCCTTTGTTGAGCAACAGGATGTTTTCGACACGATCCAGCCGGTGATTACCGGGATTTTTGAGGAGTTCGGAAACGGGCGACCGGTGGATAAGGTCTGGCCGCAGATTTCTTACCGTGATGCCGCCCTGTGGTACGGCACCGACAAGCCCGACTTGCGCAACCCGATCAAGATGCAGGATGTGTCGGATCATTTCCGCGGGTCCGGATTTGCGATCTTTGCCAAGCTGTTGGAGCAGGACGGCACCGAAGTGCGTGCCATACCCGCCCCGCGTCGCAAGGGGGCAGAGCCTGTGGGCCGCAAATTCTGTGACCGAATGAATGCCTTTGCCCAGAAAGAGGGGCTGCCGGGGATGGGCTACATCTTCTGGCGCGAAAAGACCGCCGACGCGGTGGCCCAGGAGCTGGGTGTTTCGGTCAAGGAGGCGCAGGCCAAGATGAAATCGGGCGAAGTGCAAGGCGGGATGGAAGCCGCCGGTCCCTTGGCCAAGAACATTGGCCCGGAGCGGACCGAAGCCATCCGCCAACAACTGGGCCTTGGCCTGGGGGATGCGGCGTTCTTTCTGGGAGGCAAGCCGCATGCGTTCGAGGCGGTCGCGGGCAAGGCCCGGACGGTGATTGGCGATGAACTGGGTTTGACCGACCTGAACCGCTTTGCCTTTGCCTGGATCGTTGATTTTCCGATTTACGAAAAGGACGATGAAACCGGCAGGATTGATTTTGAACACAACCCGTTTTCCATGCCTCAGGGCGGGATGGCAGCACTTGAAGGCGACCCTCTGGAGGTTTTGGGCTATCAGTATGATCTGGCCTGCAACGGGTATGAGCTGGTGTCAGGGGCCATTCGGAACCACCGCCCCGAGATCATGTTCAAGGCGTTCGAGATCGCAGGTTATGGCGAGGATGAAGTCAGGAAGCGCTTTGGCGGGATGGTCAATGCGTTCCAATACGGCGCGCCGCCGCATGGGGGATGTGCTGCCGGGATCGACCGGATCGTGATGTTGCTGGCAGATGAGGCGAACATCCGCGAGGTTATCATGTTCCCGATGAACCAGCGTGCCGAGGACCTGATGATGGACGCCCCCAGCGAACCACAAAACGAACAACTGCGCGAACTGCGCCTGCGCGTGCTGCCCACCGAAAGCTAAAGCGGCCCGCCCGCGGCGATGCGCGTTTGCACCAGTTGCGACAGCGCGACGACGCCCGCGTCAGGGTTACGCCCTGCGCGCCGCAGTTTGGTCAGGTTTGCGACCGCCGCGTCAAGGTCATGGTCCTGCGCAATCCGTGCGATCCCGCCCAGAAACTGCGTGACATAATCCAGCGCGCCATCATCATCGGTATCGTCAAGAACCTGCGCGATATGGCTGAGGTCGTCGCGATAGGCGATCGGATCAGGCCGGAACGTTTCGTCAGGCACCCTGCGCGGTGAGGGCGGCTGCCGGTTCTGCGGCAGATGGTCCAGAATGGCCGATTGAAACGCAGCAAGGCTACCCACCGGTTTTGCGATGTATCCATTTGCCCCGGCGGTCAGGACATCGTGGCGGTGATCTTCCCCGCTGATCCCCAGCACGACGTCGATCCGGGGTGTCGCCCCTGCCACAGCGCGGATCAGCGACAGGCCCGAGCCATCGGGCAGCCCCACATCCACCAACAGCACATTGGGCCGGTAGATCGCCAGATGTCGCCGCGCGTTTTCCAGGCTGTCCGCCCGCCTGATCCGCGCGCCAGAGCGCAGGCACATGAGCCTGACAGCCTCGCTCGCGAAACGGCTGTCTTCGACGATCAGCACTGTGAGGCCCAGGAGCGGACGGCGTGCGGTGGGTGCACGGGTGAACAACAGGTCGTCAAGCGTTTCCATTATGATTCTCCCCTTTCATTGCAGCGTCCCTATTCAAAGCACCGCAAGGTGAAGAGGAGATTAACCGCATCCTCCGTTGCACCCCGCCCCGGCGCGGGCCATAAAGCGCGGGAAAAGAGGAGATGCTCATGATTGGTCGCCTGAACCACGTTGCTATCGCCGTCCCCGATCTGGAGGCAGCCAGCGCCCAATACCGCACGATGCTTGGGGCCGATGTGGGCGCGCCCCAGGATGAACCCGATCACGGGGTGACGGTTGTGTTCATCAATCTGCCCAACACCAAGATCGAACTTCTCTATCCGCTGGGTGAAAGTTCCCCGATTCAGGGGTTTCTTGACAAGAACCCGTCAGGCGGCATTCACCACATCTGCTATGAGGTCGATGACATCCTGGCCGCCCGCGATCATTTGTTGACGCAGGGCGCGCGCGTGCTGGGCAGTGGAGAACCCAAGATCGGGGCCCACGGCAAGCCGGTGCTTTTCCTGCATCCCAAAGACTTTAACGGCTGTCTGGTGGAACTGGAGCAGATCTAGCCCCTTGTCTTGCCGTTCAATCGGCGTATCTGAGGTCCAGTCGCTTTGAAAAAGGAATATCGCTTTGGGTCCTGTATCCGGTCTTGTCCTCCTTGTTGTGATCTGGACGATCGTGTTTTTCGTCGTGCTGCCATTGCGTTTGGAAACGCAAGGCGAAGCAGGTGAGATCGTACCGGGCACCCATGCGTCATCGCCGGCGAATTTCAATCTCAAACGCAAGGCCAGGATCACAACGCTTTGGGCTGTGCCGATCTGGCTGGTGATCGCCGGAACAATCCTGTCAGGTGCGATCACCGTACGTGACATCGACTGGTTTGAACGGATGTCGACGCCAGAGGTCAGCCGCGACTGACCGCGTGGTAAAGATGCGTGAATGTCGCCGCCCCCAGCACCGGGATCACAAGGTTGACCAGCGGGACTGACAGCGGCACAGCCATCAGGCAGCCTGCAATCCAGATTTTTGCACCATGCTGTCTGTGCAGTTCCTTGGCGCGCACCCGTCCGACCCTGCGCATCGCGGCCAGTTGAAAATACTCCCGCCCCAGCAGGTACCCATTGAGCCCATAGAAGATGAGGATCGCGGCAAAGGGCAAGAGCGCATAAAGAACAAACGCCAGGATATTCGCCCCGATCAGCACGCCCAGAAAGTTCACCGAATCGCGCAACCCATCCCAGAACGTCACTTGTGGGACTGCAGGCAGACTGGGGAAATGCTTGTCCTCAACGGCCTGCGCAACCTCATCAAGGAACAGCGAGGTGATGGCAGAGGCCACGGGGATCATCAAAAAGACCGACAGCAGGATCACCAGACCCAGCGACCCCCAGCCAAGCAGATCGCCCAGCCAGGTAATCTCGCCCACGCCGGGCAGGGTGATCGGTTCAGCTGTGAGCCATTCAATCAGCCAGAGCAGGACGGCGTAGAGCCCGATCAACAGCGCAATCGTCAGGCCGATCCCGCGCCAAAGCACACTGCGAAAACGTGGGTCGGGAAGTTGGGCCAATGCCTTGAGAAATGACGCAAAGATCATGTCTCCATCCATGTGGTGATGGCGCTCATCTCAGGACGCGGGCGTTCGGGTGGGGCGCTGGTTTCCGTGCCAAGGTGGATAAAACCCGCGACGGTTTCGTGGTCGGACAATTGCAGCCCCCCCGCTACAAATGCCCGGTCATGGCTGGCCCAACCGGACAGCCAATTGGCCCCCCAACCAGCGGCCAATGCGGCATTCAAAAGCGACAGACAGACGGCTCCGGCGGAATAAACCTGCTCGATCTGCGGGACTTTTTCGGATGGTTTGGGGCTGCTGATGACAGCGACCGCAAGATTGGCACCGGCGAATTGGTCTTGTGCCTTGGTGATCTTGTCGGGGTCGATGCCCAGTGCGGCCCCCCGTGCGGGGATCATGGTGGCCAGCCGCGCCAATGCAGGCTTGGTCAGGACGATAAACCGCCATGGCTCCAGCTTGCCATGGTCTGGCGTGCGGGCGGCGGCGGTGAGAAGCGTTTCTAGGGCTGCGCGGTCAGGGACCGGAGTGGTGAGCGTTTTGGCCGGGCGCGACCGGCGTGTGAGAAGGAAATCGAGGGCGGCGGGATTGTGGTCTGGCATAGGAGGTCCTGGGTTTTTATCCCTCACAGATATGTGGCGGCGCGCGTGGTGACAACCGGGCGATGGGTCCGGTGAGGTGACGGGATCTGGGCCCACTGGACCGCCGGCTACAGCGCTGCCTCCATGTCTCTGATTACACCATCCAGAAACGCATCAAACCGCGCGTTAGGCTGGCGCAGCGGGAACACCTCTGCGAAGGGGTCGGGCGCGCTGATCGCGCTGCCGGACATTTCCTGCAAGACATTGTGCCCGCAGAAGGGAACGTAGGTTTCCGAATAACCGCCTTCATGCACCATCAAAAGCTTGCCTGCACAGATGTCCTGCGCCAATGCCATGACCTGCCGGGTCATCAGGGTGAAGGTTTCGGCGGTGGCCAGCATGCGCCCCAGCGGATCATTGGCGGCGGCATCAAAGCCGCAGGCGACAATCAGCACATCGGGCGCGAAAGCGCGGATCGCGGGCAGGGCGAGGCGCTCCATCGCGGCCAGATAGCCGCTGTGCCCGGTGCCCGGCGGCAGGGGGATGTTGAGGTTGCAGCCGGTGCCAGCGCCGGTCCCGCGGTCGGCGAAAGCGCCTGTATCCATCGGGTAATTTCGGTCCTGATGCAATGAAACGGTCAGCACATCGGCACGATCATAAAAAACGGCCTCGGTTCCGTTGCCGTGGTGGACGTCCCAATCAAGCACCGCAAAACGCCGGGCCAGCCCATCGGCTTTGGCGGCCTCGATCGCGATGCCGATATTGTTGAGCAGACAGAACCCGTTGGGATAATCGGGAAGGCAGTGGTGGCCGGGTGGGCGCGACAGGGAATAGGCATTGTCCAGATCACCGCGCAGCACAGCATCCAATGCCGCCTTGGCCAGCCCCGCAGACTGCGCCGCGACCTCGTACCCGCCGGGACCGAAAGGAGTACGGCGTCCCAATTCACCACCGCCGGCGTCAGAGAGGGCCTTGAATTGATCCAGATAGTGGACGGGATGCACCCGGAGCAGATCCTCGCGGCTGGCCGGAGCGGCACCTTGCATGGACAGCTCTGCCGCCAGACCGGTCACTTCGATCAGGTTTTTCAGCCGGCGTTTGGTTTCAGGGTTTTCGGGCAGGCCGCCATCGAGCGGCTGCACCAATCCGCCAACGGGAAGCATCCCGGCGTAATTGCCGCCGCCGTGCCAAAAACACTTCTCATCCCAGAAAAACCCTGTTGTCATACCTGGCCCCAATCTTTCATGTTCGACATTCCGGGGCTCCGCCCACTTGCCACTCAAACGCTTCGCCAAAGTGATTGCAAGAGGTGCAGCGCCCTCTGGCGGAGGCACCGACATTGCCTTGCCGATCAGGCCTTGCGGAGTTGATAAATCCCTTCCGGCAAATCCAGTGCCGCTTCAAGATCGCGCAATTGCGACAGGGAAAGCGTGACCCGCACCACCTCGTCCGCGCGTGGATCAAACTGCGTTATCGTGACGCAATCATCAAAGGCGTTGACGATCACATCTTCCCTCAGCGGGGCTTTGCCTTCGTCGACAAGTGTGACGACGGTGGCGTCATAGTCGTGTTCAATCGTAAACATGAGACCACTCTAACCGGCGTTGATGAGGAGTACAATTTCGATGGATTGGGCAGTTTTCCCCGCCGCAGGCAAGGAGATGTTGAAGCGCCAATCTGTGGTGCTAGAGTTTTCTGACCTATGATGACAGCGAAGGACCACATATGCGTATCCTGCCCCTTGTCTTGTTTGCGATCCTGGGTGCCTGCACACCTTTGGTGGTAGAGCAGACGCAAGCGCCCGCCGCTGTGCAGCCAGTCAGCCAGACCACTTCGCCGCGTTTGTCGCAGCGCCAGGCAGTCGAGAACTTTGAATTCGTCGTCAACCGGCTGGAACCCGTGGCCGAGCAATATTGCCGCAGGCAATCACAGCAGGTGAACTGCGATTTTCAGATCGTGGTTGACGACCGGCCCGGTGGGGGCGTGAATGCCTTTCAGACGCTGGACCGCAATGGCAGACCCATCATCGGTTTCACCATTCCCTTGATAGCAGAGGCGCGCAATCGTGATGAGCTGGCGCTGGTGATGGCCCATGAAGCGGCCCATCACATTCGTGGTCATATCGCCCGCCAACAGCAGAACGCGGCCCTGGGCGGCTTGTTGATCGGCACACTGGCCGGTGCGCTGGGTGCCACGGATGTCGGTTCCATTGAATCCGCACAGCGTCTGGGCGCGGCGGTCGGCGCACGTAGCTATTCCAAGGAGTTCGAGCTGGAAGCCGACGCATTGGGCGCGCGCATTGCCGCTGCGGCGGGGTTTGATCCGGTCAGGGGCGCCGCATTCTTTCAGCGTATCCCCGATCCGGGTAACCGCTTCCTCGGCACACACCCGCCCAACGCGGAGCGCATGCGCACGGTGCAAAGGGTCGCGGCTGGTCTTTGATAGCGCAGCTTTCCTCTGCCCGCACAATGACGGCGTGGCTCGAGACGATTCAGGTCAGGTAAGGGCAGCTGACGCTATCGCGATGGCCGCAAAGAAACAGCCCGATGCCGCCACGACAAACCCATGCCAGATCGCAATCGCATACTTCATCGTTTCGCTGGCGTAGAACGGCACGCCAGCGGTATAAAGCAACCCGCCAACGGCGATCAGCGCCATTGCCGGAACCGGCACAATCGGCCAAAGCGACCAGATCAACGCAAGGCTGAGCCAGCCCATAATCAGATATAGCGCCGGGCCAAAGCGCCCCGGCGCACGCCAGAAAAACAGCTTGAGCACCATCCCGGTCACTGCCAGGGCCCAGACCACAGCCAGCACGACATAGGCAAACCAACTTCCGATCATCACCACCAGCGGTGTGTAGGTGCCTGCGATCTTGAGGTAAATCGCTGCGTGGTCAAATCGGCGCAGGATCGGCCGAATGCGCGCCCAGGGGGTCATGTGATAAAGTGCGGAGGCCACGAAGGTTGCGATCAAGGTTGCGCCATAGACCGAAATCGCAGCGATCTGGCCTGCTGATGCCTGCCCGCTGGCCCAGACAATCAGCACAACTGCCCCCGATATTGCCCCCAGCACCCCCAAGGTATGCATGGTGCCATCGGCAATACGTTCAGAGCGGGCGTAGGTCGGATACATGCGCGTTTCCTTCATGGCTCCTTCAGAGCTAACCAGATCACAGCCCAGGTCAAATGTTTCGTCGGGTCAGGGTAAGCACTTGGCAGGCCAGATCGGATCGCCCACACTCAGCCCAAAGCGTGAAAGGAAACAAAGATGTGGCAGCAAATTCTGCGGGTCCGGCAGCGGGCGATCTGGTCTTGGGACGGCTTTGCGCATGTCTATGAAACCGAAGGGTCGCTCAAGCAGTGGCTGGTTGCAAATGCGGCCTTTGCGGCGCTTGCCCTTGCGCTGCCACTCAGCGCGGGTGAACGTGGAATGCTGTTGATGGGGGGCATCATCGTGCTGGCCGCGGAATGCATGAACACCGCAATTGAGCGGGTGATCGATGATGTTGGCACAGACCAGCGCGATGCGGCGAAATACGCAAAAGACTGCGGGTCAGCGGCGGTGGCGGTGACGGCAGTGGCTGTCGGGGTTGCATGGGTCAGCGTTATTGTCGGGCTGATCTGGTAGGGTGGGTGAAACCCACGACAGCTCAAAGACAAAAAACGTGCCTGGGCGTGGGTTTCACCCACCCTACGCGGCCACCTGTGACGGCTGCGGGGTTCATCCTGCCGACTTGATTTAGCGCAAAGCGCCGATTGCGACGGCATGATAACAAGGCATCATCCGCAACCGGAGGACCAAGGATGCAAAACCTGGGTGACGCGCGCGCGCACTTCTGGCGTGTTATCAAGATGGCCAAAGCCTGCGAAGTCGATCTTTCAAGCGCATTGGACGACGAAAAGATCAATATCGCCGAATACGCCGACATGATCACTGCCTGCCGCGCTTGCACAGATGTTGAAAAATGCGATCGGCTGCTGGCAGAACAGGCGCGAGTGGATCAAGCCCCGGATTATTGCGTGAACCGCGATACCTTTGCGAAGTTGCGCCGGGCTTGAACACAGAACTTTCGTTCATGGACGAATAAGCGCTGCCGTCGGCAGCGCTTTTAAGTCTTACGTTTTGACCCGCCGCGTATCGGGGTGCAGGGCTGTCCCCAGAATATGATCGGCGCGGTGGATGACCTTCTTGGCGCTCCCCACGATCTCGGGCTGCGGGTCTTGCGCAATCGCGGGATCCTTGCCGGGGTAATCAAGCGTTGACAGGAAATGGCGCATGCAATTCAGGCGCGCGCGCTTCTTGTCGTTGGATTTCACAACGGTCCATGGGGCATCGGCGGTGTCGGTGTAAAAGAACATCGCCTCCTTGGCCTCGGTGTAGTCTTCCCACTTGTCAAGGCTGGCCTTGTCAACGGGAGAGAGCTTCCATTGCTTGAGCGGGTCAGTCGCGCGGGACTGAAACCGGCGTTTCTGCTCTTCTTGCGTGACCGAGAACCAGTACTTGTAGAGCCGAATACCCGAACGGGTCAGCATGCGCTCCAACTCGGGCGTCTGGCGCATGAACTCCAAATACTCCTCGGGTTCGCAAAAGCCCATCACGCGCTCCACGCCGGCGCGGTTATACCAGCTGCGGTCGTAGAGAACCATCTCGCCCGAGGTGGGCAAATGGTTGATGTAGCGCTGGAAATACCACTGGCCTCGCTCTTCGTCAGAGGGCTTGTTGAGCGCCACAACGCGGGCGGCGCGGGGATTCAGGTGCTCGGTAAAGCGCTTGATCGTACCGCCTTTGCCAGCTGCATCGCGCCCTTCGAAAAGCAGGACAAAGCGCTGCCCCGTCTCTTGCGCCCAAAGCTGGACCTTTAGAAGCTCCGCCTGCAACCCGGCCTTTTCGGCCTCGTAGGGGCGACGGGCCATCTTGGGCATATGGGTGATTTTGCGCCGACTGCGCGGCTTTGGCTTGGTCTCCAATACGGTATCCTTCATGCAGTTCCCCCTCTTTTGTGGCCTGAGCAGAGTGTAGCAGTTGTGGGTCTTCGCTACCTTGATGTGCGTCAAGAGGCGCGCCAGAGTGGGAGTTGAAGTCTTGCCGAATTGGGTGACCGTTAAGGCGCGCAAACCGTTGCGGGCATTCTGCGTCGCCTCGGCGAATGTCTTGCGGCGGCCTGCGCCCCGCCAACTTGCAATCGCGTACACTCAGCGCAGTTTGCCACGCAAAACTGAACGTAGTTTTCGCGACAACGGGTTGCTCCTTATTGGCTTTGTCATGAACCGGAATACCTTGCGCGTCGTGTGGTACATAAAACTGAGACGCCAAGGTTTTCTCTTGTCAGGACTGCGTGCTTTCGTGCCTTCGGCCTCGACTTTTTGTCTAGCTTGGATTTCCAGCCCATCCAAAGTCTCAAACGACTCCCCAACCAGTTTCCAAAGCGCACGGTACCGGCTTTCATCCACGATGCAGATCGCCCGAACGCGCGATAATTGTTCGCGGGGCAATTTGACTGGGACGACGGATGCTTCCGGGGGGGTAAAGACGATACCGAACGTATCGCGCAACCAGCCCAAATCCGTGCAGGCCTCGTGAATGATCGTTGCTATTCCTTGTTTATAGCGTGGCCTTGAGTGGCCCGGGAATTCAGCGTCGAGACGTAATATGCGCTTGCTGAGTTTGGGTGAAAAAGGGCCACAGTTAGAAAATTGCGCCGGCTGCGATCCAGTGTGGATGTCTTCAAGTACTGCCATGGCTTCTGCAGAGAGGCTTGAATTCTCGTCACCGTTGGGGGTTCGCAAGTCACGGGCTGCGCATGCAGGCAAATAGCGTTGGGCGAAATCTGCAACGATACTCCCCCCACGCAATGTGCTGCGGTCAAACTTGTGCACCTCCAGTTTCACTTGCGGGAACTCAAAGAACGGCTCCAGTGGAACCCTGAAAAGGCTATTCATATTCGCCGGAACCTTCGTCGGTGACGTCTTGAGAAGTTGTTGATAGCCGGACAAGTATCTGGATGAGGGCGCGCGCAAATACGCCACGAACACGACCTCATCGGCTAATTCCGAAATCTCCCGGATAAATTCTGGAAAGCACTCTTCTGTTCCTATGCGCTCAAAGCATTCAGCGCTGAGAATGGTTGTTTCCGGCTGTTGTGACCGGATGTCTTCTTGGATCAGGTTCCAAGCCTTCCGAGCGCGTCTTGTGATAGCTGTTGCGTCGCCTTTGAATTTGCGCCGCTCTAAGTTCTCCGCCCCTTCGGGGCCTGCGAAATAGCCTTTGATCAGGCGATGATTGTACCCTGCCAGTGCGCGCGGATAAAGCACGTCATGTTTCAGCAGTGCATCACGAGATGCATGGAAGCTGCTTTGAAGGGTTGTGGTGCCTGTCTTATGCTGCCCAATGTGGAAGATTAGTTTCTTCATCGATTTTCATTTACAGCGTCTGGCATGTAGCCGCCCCACAAATCATACTCCCCCGCCTCCTCGACCTCGACCGTAACGACATCTCCCACGGCCAATTCCCCGGTCCCTTCGTCAATGAACAGGTTTCCGTCGATCTCTGGTGCGTCTGCCCATGTCCGGCAGGTGGCGATTCCGTCGGTGTCGATGTCGTCCACGATCACTTGCAGCCTGTGGCCCACTTTGGCCGCCAGCTTGGTTTCGGAGATTGCCTGCGCTTTGGCCATGAACCGGTCCCAGCGGTCCTGTTTGACCTCGGGTGCGACATGGTCGGGCAGGGCGTTTGACCGTGCTCCGGCGACGTTCTCGTATTGAAAGCAGCCCACCCGGTCCAGTTGCGCTTCCTCCAGCCAGTCCAGCAGGTGCTGGAACTCGGCCTCTGTTTCGCCTGGGTAGCCGACGATGAAGGTCGAGCGCAGTGTGATGTCAGGGCAGATGCCACGCCATATGGCGATTTCATCCAGCGTTTTGGCCCCGGCGGCGGGCCGCGCCATGCGCCGCAGCACGTTGGGGTGGCTGTGCTGGAACGGGATATCAAGGTAGGGCAGCACACCATTGGCCGGGTCTGCCATGATGGGGATCAGATCGCGGACATGCGGGTAGGGGTAGACGTAGTGCAGGCGCACCCAGGCGCCCAGTTGCCCCAGCTCGCGGGTGAGGTCGGTGATATGGCTGCGCACCTCGCGGTCTTTCCAAGGGTTGAAGTCGTACTTGCGGTCAAGGCCGTAAGCAGAGGTGTCCTGGCTGATGACCAGCAGTTCCTTCACACCTGCCTCAACCAGCTTTTCCGCCTCGCGCAGCACCGCGTGGGCGGGGCGAGAGGCCAACCGCCCGCGCATGTCGGGGATGATACAGAATTTGCATTTGTGGTTACAGCCCTCGGAAATCTTGAGATAGCTGTAGTGACGCGGAGTCAGGCTGACGCCGCTGGCGGGCAGCAGGTCGATGAAAGGGTCCGGGGCCGGGGGCACGTTGGCGTGCACGGCGTCGAGCACCTGTTCGTATTGATGCGGGCCGGTGACGGCCAAAATCTGGGGGTGGTGTTCGCGGATGTAGTCGGGTTCCGCCCCCAGACAGCCCGTCACGATCACCTTGCCGTTTTCCTGCAAGGCTTCGCCAATGGCATCAAGGCTTTCGGCCTTCGCACTGTCAAGGAACCCGCAGGTGTTCACGATCACCGCCTCGGCGCCCGCGTAGTCGGGGCTGATGGCATAGCCCTCAGCGCGCAGCCGGGTCAGGATACGTTCACTGTCCACCAGCGCCTTGGGGCAGCCGAGCGACACCATGCCGATGGTCGGCTGGCCGTCACGGGGGGCGTCGGTGATCTTGACGGCAGGCGCAAGGTCAGGGCGGAGAGATGGGGGGTTCTGGGTCATGGGCGGCATATAGCCCTTGCCGCCCTTGGGGGAAAGTCAGTTACTTCGCCTGCATCTTGCTGACCATGCTCAGGGCAGAGCGACGCGGCAGCAATGGCATGATCCAGTTCAGCATGAACCGCAGACGTCCATCATTGATAGCGCGCAGTCGGCCCCTTTGCATGGCTTCATAACCAAAGGCGGCCACATCGGCAGGGGTGGCCGGCTTTTGCTTGACCAGATTTGTCCCCTCGAGGTCCGCAGAGGCAGCGAATTCAGTTTCGACATAGCCGGGTTCGAGCGCCGTGACCGTCACGCCTTTGCTGCGCAATTCTTCGTCCAGTGCCTGGGAAAAGCTGCTCACATAGGCTTTGGTAGCAAAATAGGTGGCTTGCAGCGGCCCCGGCATATAGGCGGCGGTGGAACTGACATTCAGGATCTTGCCGCCACCCTGGGCCACCATGTCTTGTGCGATCATATGGGTCAGGGTGACCAGTGACTTCACGTTAAGATCAATCATGCTCAGGTCTGCATCCAAATCGCGCTCGATAAAGCTGCCCTGTCCGCCAAATCCCGCGTTGTTGATCAGGATGTCAATGCGTTGCCCTTTCACGCCATCATAAAGTCGGCTCGGGCCATCTGCGGCACCCAGATCGAGGGCCAGTGTCGCGACCTTGATACCGTGGGCCGTCTCCAGTTCTGATTTGAGCGCGTCCAGTTCTGGCGCGCGACGAGCCGTGATAATCAGATCGCCACCCTTGGCGGCGTGATAGCGGGCAAATTCGCGGCCGATGCCGGACGATGCGCCGGTGATCAGGGCAGTATTGGGCATTGCTCATCTCCTGTAAGTCAACAATCGTTGACATTCACATGTGGTCGATGGCGCGATATGTCAACACTTGTTGACAAAAGTTTTTTATGGCTAAGTCGGATCATGCGCAAGTCTGATAAAACCCGTGAAAATCTGCTTGCCGCTGCGCATGAAGCATTCTGGCAAAAGGGCTATTCTAATGTGTCGGTCCGCGACATTGCCCAGGTCGCCAATGTCGATGTGGCTCTGATCTCCCGCTATTTCGGGGGCAAACTGGGGCTGTTTGAGGCGACGTTGGATCGTGCCTTTGTCTGGCCAGAGCTATTGGCAGATGGTGCCGATCCGGTAGATGTGGCGATTGCGAAATATGCCAACCCCGAAACGGACGACGTTGAAATCTCGGCGACGGCGATGATTGTCGCCAATGCAGGTGACCCAGAAGTAGGCGACCTGGTGCGGCAGCGGTTGTGGGAAAACATCATAGCGCCATTGCAGGACCGCATGGGAGGAGAGGCGGCCGCCACCAACCTTGCGCTTTTTATTGCGACGATCCTGGGGGCTTCGATGACCCGACAGTGCCTGCGCCTGCCGGCAATGGCCGATGCATCGCCCGATGAATATGCCAGACAGCTGCGTCACATGGTTGACGCAGCGCTGGCTTACGTCCCGGGCGAGGCATAGCCGCGCTCAGGGCATTGCGTTACCGCCGCCTGTCACGCCGCGATGACATCGGCTGGAACGCCACGCCGACATGCGCTTCGCAATAGGGTTTGCCCTGTTGTACTGCCAGACCGCAGAACCAGAAGTCCTCTGTTGCGGGATCACCGACAGGCCATTTGCAGGTCTTTTCGGTCAATTCCATCAAATTGATCCGCTTGGCGGTTTTTTCCACCTCTGAGACCTTGGCCAAAGCCTCGGGGCTGATCTCGTTGGCAGAAGGCTGCGGTGGCAATGGCTGACCGGCCGGAATGATCGCGCGGCGCGCGGCAGAGATCGGGATCCCGTTCTCGTCCAGTTCCGGTTCTTCCTTTGGCGGGGTTGAGGCCGGAGCCGCCTTTGCCTTGGGTGCTGCCTTGGCCGCTGGCTTGGCGGCGGCTGCGGGCTTTTCCTTGGATGCGGCCTTGGCCGCGGACCCGCCAGAGCCTGCCCTGTTCGACAACCCCAAACGGTGAACCTTGCCAATCACGGCATTACGGGTGACCCCGCCCAGTTCCTTGGCGATCTGGCTTGCGGACTGGCCTTCGCCCCACATCTTCTTGAGCGTTTCGACGCGCTCGTCTGTCCAGGACATATGAATTCCTCTGGTTTTTTGCTGGTCGGGTCGCTTTGTCGGACCGGGCCGTTTCATCACATCCCCGACATACTAATCATTGCCGCGGGTGATGTGAAGGCGGTGCAGTGTCATTTGCACAGGTTCTGCTGATCTGGCGCAACAGCAGCGCGCTTTGGGTGCCGGGGCTGGCCATTTGAGTACAATTCGTTATGTCCGGCGTGGAAAGACGCGAAGGATGCATCAATGGCAGAACCGATCCAAATGGGAGTGCGCCGGTTTGGGCGCGTGAACTGGTTGGGCACATGGACGCTGGCCTTGCGGGAAATCAAGCGGTTCATGAATGTCTGGTCCCAGACGGTCATGGCCCCTTTGATCAATGCCGGCCTGTTCCTGTTGATCTTTACCATCGCCATCGGATCACAACGCGGCGACGTGATGGGGGTGCCTTTCATGGTTTTTCTGGCCCCTGGCATCCTGACCATGACGGTGATCCAGAATGCCTTTGCCAATACGTCATCCAGCCTCGCCTCGGCCAAGGTTCAGGGCAATATCGTTGATACGCTGATGCCGCCCCTTTCTGCGGCTGAGCTGGTTGCGGGCTATATCGGCGGTGCTGTGGCACGCGGTGCCTTGGTCGCCGTGGTCATTGCGATTGGGTCCGCTGTGTTTCTGGGGGTCGGGATGCAGGCCCCTCTCTGGGTCATTATCTTTGTCCTGCTGGGGTCCATCCTGATGGGTGGACTGGGCATGATCGCGGGCATCTTTGCCAATAAATTCGATCAGCTGTCAGCAATTTCCAACTTCCTCGTGACGCCGCTGGCCTTCCTTTCGGGGACTTTCTATTCAATTGAGGCGCTGCCACCGTTCATGCAGACCCTGAGCCACGCCAACCCGTTCTTTTATATCATCGATGGGGTGCGCTATGGAATGATCGGGGTCAGTGACAGCAGCCCCTGGACCGGACTGCTTGTGGTCAGCGCGGCCTGTGTTGTTGTTCTGGGCATTTGTCTGCGCTGGATGCACACAGGGTATCGCCTAAAATCCTAAGAGACATCCCGGACGGGAACGCCCCGCTCGGCCAGAACTGTGATCAGCGTGTCAATATCAGGCAGATCGCCGGCAAAAATGTCTTCAACCTTGCCGTCGCGATAGACGATGGCGACCTCGGCTTCCAGGCCGGTATCGTTCACCCGCAAATGCGCGATATCGTCCAGCGGGATCGGACGGGGGTTGCGCCAGGCTGACAGGACCAGATGATCGGCATCTATCCTGATCCCCGAAATCGGCTGCGGCAGCAGCATCCAGGCAATCGTGATCGCGCCCAAGACCCAGACCAGCCACAAAAGCTGCGTTGCCCCGAATTGAATGACGCCAACAAGCAATATGACCACGCCAATAAAGGCGAGCCAAACTGGCCCTTTGGTAGGTGCGCGGCGGTACTCGTAAAGCTCACTCATGGGTTTTGCCTAACGTGGAAACATGGCTGGATTTAGACCAGTTTAAGCAACTATTCACCAGTTTTGTGTCAGCCGTCCGCCCGCCGATGCCACTCGACCGGCAAGGGCGCACCGCCGATATTGATCGTTTTCCACAGAAATACTGACCCAATACTGCCAGACATCAAGGGACCTTTGGGTCATGAACTACCCAAAAAGGTCAGCACATCATGGCCGCACAGGCCAATGCAAGGCTTTCCACCACTGTCCAACTGCGTTATCACGCCGATCATGATGAACCGTCCCACAGAAATAAGTCGCCGCCGACGCTAGCTTGCGCCGCCTTTTGCCACGTCCATCGTAAACCCCTAACATTGTTGACACCTCTCAGTTGGTCCTGCACCAATCGAGCTTACGTTTAAGGAAGATCGCCATGATCGCATCTGTTCTGCCTACCTATTCACGCGCGCCCCTGACATTTGTGTCGGGGCAAGGGTCCTGGCTGACTGAAAGCGACGGGCGCCGTTTTCTTGATCTTGGGGCGGGGATTGGTGTGAATGCGCTGGGCCATGCCCACCCGGCATTGGTTGCGGCCCTGTCTGAACAGGCGGGCGCGCTTTGGCATGTCTCCAACCTCTATAACATTCCCGCCCAGCAGCAACTGGCGGATGCGTTGGTGGACAAAACCTTTGCCGATACGGCGTTCTTCACCAACTCCGGCACCGAAGCCTGTGAGCTGGCCGTAAAAATGACCCGCAAATACTGGTATGACCGGGATCAGCCGGAAAGGACCGAAATCATCACGTTTTCCGGGTCCTTCCATGGCCGGTCCAGCGCCGGGATTGCCGCTGCGGGGTCTGAGAAGATGACAAGGGGCTTTGGACCCCTTTTGCCCGGCTTCACACATCTGGAATTTGGCGACCATGACGCGCTGCAAGCTGCTGTCTCTGACAAGATCGCCGCCATCATGGTCGAACCGGTGCAGGGCGAAGGGGGCATCCGGCCCATGCCCGACGCTTGCCTGAAGGGGCTGCGCGATCTTTGCGACGAACATGGTGTTCTGATGATCCTGGACGAAGTGCAATGCGGCATGGGCCGGACCGGCAAGCTGTTCGCGCATGAATGGGCCGGGATCAACCCGGACATCATGATGGTCGCCAAGGGGATCGGCGGGGGCTTTCCGCTGGGCGCCGTTCTGGCAACAGAAGATGCGGCCTCTGGCATGACCGCAGGCACGCATGGGTCCACCTATGGGGGCAATCCACTGGCCTGTGCGGTGGGCACCAAAGTGATGGAAATCGTAGGCGACGACACCTTTCTGGCAGAGGTAAACCGCAAGGCAGGCTTGATGCGTCAAAGGTTGGAAGGGCTGGTTGCGGCCCATCCGGAGGTGTTTGAAACCGTGCGTGGATCGGGCCTGATGCTGGGGCTTAAATGCCGGGCTGTGAACAGCGATGTGGTCAGCGCGGGCTACGCTCAGGGTGTACTGACGGTGCCCGCAGCTGACAACGTGGTGCGGTTGCTTCCGGCGCTGAACATTCCCGATGAGGACATCGGACTTGCGGCAGATAAACTTGATGCCGCGGCGTCCCGTGTGAAGGAGGCCAATGCGTAATTACACGTTCCGCCCCCTGACCGAGGCAGACCTGCCCTTGATACGCCGCTGGCTGGACACCGCGCATGTCAAGGTCTGGTGGCCCGATGCGGACAAGCAGATTGCGCTGATGAAACAGGACATGGATAATCCCGGTATCAACATGCAGGTTGTTTGCCTGATCAACCACCCCTTCGCCTATCTGCACGATCACGACGCACGCGCCTTTGGCATGCCGCAATATGCGGATTTGCCGCATGGGGCCCGCGTAATGGCAACTTTCGTGGGCGAGAATGAGTTTATGGGGCAGGGGCATTCGGTTGGCTATATTGACGCCCATGTTCGCAGTTTGCGGATCAGGCATCCGATGGTGGCGGCTGGTCCCGGCACAACAGATACCCGCGCGATCTCTGTTTACCGCAAGGCGGGGTTCATGAACCGACGCCTTGCCACCACACGCGAAGGGCGCGTTGTCCAGGTAATGACCCACATTTGACAGACCGGCCCGGAGTGGCCCAACCAGAAGCGAAAAGCATGACCCACTTTCTAGACATTCACACCACGCCCGCAGATGCCCTGCGCGATATCATTGACAGCGCACGGGCAATGAAAACCGCCCGCAAAGGTCAGCCCAAGGGCACGCTGGACGCCGATCAACCTTTGGCGGGGCATATGGTGGCGCTGATTTTTGAAAAACCTTCAACCCGAACGCGGGTGTCCTTTGACGTAGGCGTGCGCCAGATGGGCGGGCAGACCATGGTGTTGTCGGGTGCCGATATGCAGCTGGGCCACGGCGAGACGATCGCCGATACCGCGCGGGTCCTGTCGCGCTATGTTGACCTCATCATGATCCGCACATTCGAGGAACAAACCCTGCTGGATATGGCCGAATATGCCACGGTGCCAGTGATCAACGGTCTGACAAATCGCACGCACCCCTGCCAGATCATGGCCGATATCATGACGTTTGAGGAACATAACGGCCCGATCAAAGGCAAAAGGGTCGTGTGGTCAGGCGACGGCAACAACGTCTTTGCCAGCTTTGCCCATGCCGCCAAACAGTTTGACTTCGATCTGGTCTTCACGGGCCCGCCTCCGCTTGACCCCGAACCGGCGCTGGATGGGCTTTATACCACCGTGCGCGACCCCGGTGAGGCCGTGCAGGGCGCTGATCTGGTGGTCACCGATACCTGGGTGAGCATGCATGACCCGCAATCGGCACGCGAGAGGCGTCACAATCAGTTGCGCGGCTATCAGGTGAACGATGCGTTGATGGCGCAGGCCAAGGATGATGCACTTTTCATGCATTGCCTGCCAGCGCACCGCGACGATGAAGCGACCAGCAGCGTGATGGACGGTCCGCATTCGGTGATCTTTGATGAGGCCGAAAACCGGCTGCATGCGCAAAAGGCGATCATGCGGCATTGCCTGGGGGTCTGACCGGGCCAGAGCAGCCTTAACCATTTGTTAACCAGTGGCAAAATAGCGTCACTTTCAGCCGCAAGGCGAGGCAGCGCCAAGGCCGCCCTCACAAGTGCATGCCTTGCTGCATGGGCTTTCGGTTTTTGGCGCTGCTGCCTGCATTTGGTGGGCGATGCCGGATGCAGCATCGCACAGCCGGTAACGATCTTCCGTAGCTTGGAAAAAGATCAGCGAAGTGCCTTCAAAAGCGCCTTTAAACCGGCATCATCAACCGTTCTTGTTGCTTCATTCAGAGGCAGCCATTTGCGCTTGCGCAGGCTCGCCTCGGGGTAGGTTGAGGTCATTTCCTTGGCATCGATCCGGTAGACACTGACGTGGCAGGTCGCGTTGCGACCATCGTCATATCGTTTTTTGGTCACATAGCCGCCGATGGGCGCCTTGCTGACCTTGCCTTTGTGCAATCCGGCTTCTTCCCATGCCTCGATCTTGGCGGCTTCAGCGTCGGTATGCCCGGTCATGGGCCAGCCTTTGGGGATGATCCAGCGGCCGCGCGAAGATTTGACCAACAGGACCTCCTTGCCGGCTTTCCCCTCGCGCAGGCAAAGTGCGCCGACCTGCATAATTGCAGTCGGGTCAAGAATGGGCACCGCGTGCCCGGTCCAGAAAGAACGATCTAAATTGCTCATGATCCTGCCAATAGGCTATTTTTATTACTTTTTTCTAGCATGAGGCGAATCAGAACGCAAATTGCGTCACGAACCGCGTGGTTTGGCGCGCAAGGTCGGGTCTGCCTGCGTGGGGTCCTCGGGCCAGGGATGGCGGGGATAGCGCCCGCGCATGTCGCGCCGGACGTCGGCATAAGAAGTGGCCCAGAACCCCACGATATCCTGGGTCACCTGCACCGGTTTTTGCCCCGGCGAGAGCAGCGTCACGCGCAGGGGTGCGCGCCCAACATTGGGGTGCGTGGTGACGCCGAACATCTCTTGCAGGCGCAGGGTGATGCCCGGTGCCTCGCCTTGGTAGTCAATCGGGATCTTGCGACCCAGAGGTGTCACAAAATGCGCCGGTGCCGCACGGTCCAGTTGCTGGGTCTGGTCCCAGTCCAGCATGGCGCGCAGCGCAGGCAGGATGTCAAAGCGTTTCCAGTCGTCGGCGCTGCGGACGCCTGTCAGATGCGGCAAGAGCCAGTCCTCAAGCGTGGCCATGAGCGTGGCATCGTCCATCGCGGGCAACCCATCGACAAGCGCCGCCCGCGCCCGGAACCTTTGCGCGGCGGGCGTGGGGCGCAGCCCCAACTGGCCTACGCCCTCCAACATGGCCAGCGCGACGGCCTCTGAAGGTGCGTCACTCCACTGGCGGTCCTCCAGCACAAGCGCGCCGAACCGCTCTTGCTTGCGGGTCATGACGCGCCGTTCGCGCCTGGACCATTCACACAGGTCAACCCAGGCGATCTGGTCGGCAAAAAGATCCCGCAGTTCGCGTTCCGTGATCGTGGCTGCCTGCCTGATCCGGGCCTCGCGCGGGTCGCCATCCAGGTCGGTTACAACGATCAACCGGGCACCAGCGAGCGGGTCAGCGGCATCCATCACTGCCCCCTTGCCGCCTGACAGGACATAGCGCGGGTCATCACCCTGGCGTCGCAATCCGATGCGGTCTGGATAAGCAAGCGCTGCCTGCTGCCCCAGGCTCAGCGGGTCGCCCGTGGGCAAGCCTTTTGCCAGACGCGGGACTTCTGAGCTGATCTGCGCAAGTGCGGCATGGTGACGTTCGCCCGGTCCGTCATAGCGGCCATTCAACGCGGCAATGCGCAGAGACAGATCGACCGGCGCGCCGCGCAAAGGATCGCGGGCAGCCAGAAGGGCCGCCAGCGGGGCCGCCGCCTTGCCCGCCGCCTGCAGCATATGCGCCAGTCGCGGATGCAGGGGCAGGGTGGCCAGCGCGCGACCATGGGCGGTGATCCGGCCTGCCGCGTCCAATGCCCCCAACCCGTGCAACAAGATGCGCGCCTCGGCCAGGGCGGCCTCTGGCGGGGGCGTCAGGAAGGCCAGATCCGCACTGCCCCAATTGGCCAGTTCCAGCGCAAGTCCAGACAGATCGGTGGCTTCTATTTCGGCCGGGGCAAAGGCAGGCAGGGCGCCCTGCTCGCCTTTGGTCCACAGGCAAAATGCATCGCCGGGTGCCACCCGCCCCGCGCGGCCCGCGCGCTGTGTGGCTTCGGCCTTGCTGACCCGTTCGGTGACCAGTCGCGACATGCCAGAGCCGGGATCAAAGCGGGCGCGCCGGGCGCGGCCCGCATCGACGACAACGCGGATATCCTCGATGGTCAGGGATGTTTCGGCGATAGAGGTCGAAAGCACGATCTTGCGGCCCGCGGTGGTTGGCGCGATTGCCTTGCGCTGTTCGGCAAAGGAAAGCGCACCAAAAAGCGGCCGAATCACGCAATCGGCGGGCAAGCGGCCATTGAGCTGTGACAGGGTGCGCCGGATCTCGCCCTCGCCGGGGAGGAATACAAGAATACCGCCCTCGGTCTGTTCCACAGCAGTGACAACAAGATCGGCGGTCGCGGTTTCCAACCGCTGGTTTTTCGGGGGGGAACGGTCCAGAAAATGTGTCGTCACGGGGAAGGAACGACCCTCAGAGGTAATCACGGATGCATTATCCAGCATGGCTGCGACGGGTGCGGCATCAAGCGTTGCAGACATGACCAGAATGATCAGATCGGGGCGCAGCACCGCGCGGCTTTCCCAGGTAAGTGCCAGGCCCAGATCGGCATTCAGAGAGCGTTCGTGAAATTCGTCAAAGATCACCGCACCAATGCCGGTCAGTGCAGGGTCGGACTGGATCATCCGGGTCAGGATGCCTTCGGTGACAACTTCGATCCTTGTGCCGGTTTTGGTGTCGCCGCGCATGCGGTAGCCCACAGTCTGGCCGGGGCGTTCGCCCAGGCCTTCGGCCAGACGCTCTGCTGCGGCACGCGCGGCCACACGGCGCGGTTCGAGCATGATGATCTTGTCGTCAGTCAGGCCTGCCTTAAGCATCGCGAGTGGCACACGGGTTGTCTTGCCTGCCCCGGGTGGGGCTTGCAACACGGCCCGGCCTGCATCTGCAAGAGCGGCCATCAGTGCGGGCAATTCAGGATCAATAGGCAGGGCGGTCATGTGCCCATGTGTCTGCCACTGGGCGGGGGCGGGTCAAGACCAACCCGTCTAGCGCCGGTCGTTCTGAAAAGAAAAGACCCGGCAGCCTGCAGGCAACCGGGTTCAAATCGTCCTCGGCGAGGTTGGCTTTAGGCCGCTGTCGCCTTGGCAATCTCTTTTTTGACCTTGAGCGCGTCTGCGGACAGTTCAGCGTCTTTCGCCTTGGCCATGAACGCATCCAGACCGCCACGGTGATCGACCGTACGCAGTGCGGCGTTGGAGATCTTGAATTTGAAAGACCGGCCCAGCACGTCAGACTGCAAGGTCACATCCTGCAGGTTTGGCAAAAAGCGGCGGCGGGTACGGTTCTTGGCGTGGCTGACATTGTTGCCAGACATCGGGCCTTTTCCAGTCAGTTCGCAACGGCGCGACATGAGCGTTTTCCTTGTCCTTGGGACATCACCCACCCGGTGGCGAGGCGTCCGTTTGATACGGGGTTGAACCCCGCATCCGCAGGGTCATGTATAAGATCAGCGCGAGATAGGCGGATTCCTTGATCCCGTCAACCCGATTTGCCGACGCAATTGCCGGTTTCCGGGCGCATGTTCCCCTGCCGTAAGGTGCGTGATCCCATGCATCTTACCCCAATCTGTCTTTGAGCGGCCCCAGGACCTTTGCCGCGGCAGCGGCAGGCGTCATCCGCCCTGCTGCCACATCCGTTTCGGCCGCCTGCATGCGGGCCGCCGTTTGCGGGTCGTCCTGTAGCATTTGCAGCAATCCAAGCCGCACATCCTGCCCGAACCAATAGCGCGCCTGCGCGTCTCGGGTCTGATCCCAGATTCCCGTTTCGCGCCGCCAGGCGATGAGTGTCTCCATCTCCTCCCAGGCCGCCTTCAAACCATCTGCCTCCAGAGCCGAGATCGTCAGTGCCTTGGGAAACCCGTCAGGGTCTTGCGGTCGTTTACGCAAAAGGCGCAGCGCCCCGGTGTAGTCGGCACAGGTCCGCATCGCCTGCGCCCTGAGGTCCCCGTCGGCCTTGTTCACAAAGATCAGATCCGCCATTTCCATGATCCCGCGCTTGACCCCCTGCAACTCGTCCCCGCCCGCGGGCGCCAGCAACAACACAAAAAGGTCAGCCATCTGTGCCACCACCGTTTCGGACTGGCCCACGCCGACTGTCTCGATCATCACCACATCAAAGCCAGCCGCTTCGCAAAGCGCGACAGCCTCGCGCGACCGGCGTGCGACGCCGCCCAATTGGGTCTGGCTGGGCGAGGGGCGGATAAAGGCATTGGGATCACGGGCGAGCTGATCCATCCGGGTCTTGTCGCCAAGGATAGAGCCCCCAGATCGGGCCGAGGATGGATCAACCGCCAGGACTGCCACCCGTTTGCCCATGCCCGTCAGGATCAGGCCGAAACTTTCAATAAAAGTGGATTTGCCAACCCCAGGCGTCCCTGACAGGCCAATGCGCAGGGCCTGTCGGTCTGTTCCAAGTGTATCGAGCAGCGCCAGTGCATCCTTGCGATGGTCCGCACGTTCGCTTTCCACCAGCGTGATGGCGCGCGCCAGCGCCCGGCGGTCGCCTGCGCGCAGCCTATCGGCCAAAGCGCTGATATCGGCTTGCATTGTCATGCTGCCCTTCATATCGCGCTTGTTCAAGCTGTCCAGTCCCGGCATGCTGCGGGTGCGATCGCCCGAACAACCGGGATCTGCTGTCTTTTGCCATGATGGCTGAGGCTGACGGATGACCAGATCACCCCGGGCCTTTGCGATAATTGTCCTTGTTGCTGGCCTCTGCCTGCACAATGACCAGGAAAGGCGTGCTGCACTGATGCGTATCCTCTTTGTGTGCCTGGGAAATATCTGTCGGTCGCCAGCGGCCGAAGGGGTGATGCGCAAGCTTGCCCCGGATCTGACCATCGACAGTGCCGGAACCGGCGGCTGGCATGTCGGAGACCCGCCTTACGGCCCGATGCAAGAGGCGGCGAGCACCCGCGGGTTTGATCTTGGTGCGCTGCGGGCGCGGCAGTTCACGCGCGCTGATTTTGACAATTTTGACCTGATTGTCGCGATGGACCGGCAAAACAAGGCGGATATTGAACGGCTAAGGCCGGCCGGCAACAAGACACCGGTTCAACTTATGGCGGACACCGACGTGCCGGACCCGTATTACACGCGCGATTTTGACGTAGCACTGGAAGTGATCGAAAAGGCCGCTAGGCGTCTACTGGCTGACAAATCTCTGAGGCAAGATCGGTGAAAGCACGGTAACGGGTCCAGAACCGCTCATCACCTGGGCGGCTTGACTGGCGGGTATCCTGCGCCAACTGGGGGTTTTCAAAAAACATGACTGCCCGCGCCTGATCGCTGCCCGACAGCGACTGGTCCGCGACCTGCTGAACGCAGGAACACAATGCCGGCGAGGCTGCGCTGCGGTCGGCATCCAGACAGGCGCGGCTCATGTCACCTGCCGCCCCACGGCTGCTGCTGCCGCAGGCGGTCAGAATGGTCAAAGCACCCATTACCAGATATTTTCGCATTGCCTATCCTCTGCCCGGCCCCCGGGTTTGTCCCGGGTGATCTATGTGTGTTTATGCGCCGCAAGATAACTTATGCAGGGGTGAAAGCAACGATGCAATTGGGGAATGCGGAAGGTGCGGCTTTGCGCCGAATGGCGGCAATGAGGCCAATTCCGACAGATGCTGCGCGTTGCACGAATGTCCGCTACTCAATTCCTGCCAACTTGATGGCGGTCGTCATACGTCTGCGATGTTCTTTGTCATGATAAGGATACCGTTCGTCAAAGCGTTGAAACGTATAGTCTGAATCAATGGCAAGAAGATCTGCGACTTGCTCCTTGGCTTCCTCAACCCGGCCAGCTTCGACCAGTATCGCAGACATCACGATCCGTGCTGGAGGGAAAGATGGCGCCATTCGAATGGCCCGCCACTCGTATTCTTCGGCTTTGGCAAGGTCACCCGATAAGAAGTGGCCGTGTGCGATATGATGAAGAGCGTTGGGTGGGGCGATCGGATCAAACTGCAGGCCGGTCAGTCCGATCTCAATCGCCCGCTCTGGCTGCCCGGCGTAATTTAATGCTTCACTAAACCAGAAATATGTATCGGCATTATTTGGATCAATCTCCAATGCAGTCTCGAAGCTCTTGATCGCAGCCTCGGGGTTGCGCAGGAATGTCTGAACCCATCCATAGCGACTGTTGGCCAATGACGACAAGGGGGCCAAATTGATTGCACGCTGGGCCTTGTCAGCTGCGATCTTGAGACCGTCATCATAGCCTGGCCAGGCGAATGACCACCCGCTTTGATAGGGGAAAACCAATCCGGCCCATGCATCTGCAAACTCTGGATCAATGGCAAGTGCTTGATCATAAAGTGAGATGCATTCTTGGTTGGTTTCAGGCGAAAACATGAAAAATTTGGCGCGCCCCTTCAGGCTCAACTCAAAGGCCTCCACGCTGTGCGTGCTGCGATTTTTATTTGGTATTTTCCTTAGATTGACATGAAGGGCAGAGATGATTTTCTCCGTGATCTCGTCCTGAAGCGAAAAGATATCCTGAAGGTCGCTGTCATATCTTTCTGCCCAAACGTGCCCACCATTGCTGGCATCAATCAATTGCGCGTTAATGCGAACGCGATTGCCTGCCTTGCGCACGCTTCCTTCAAGTACGTGGCCAACGCTCAGCTCCTGCCCGATCTGCATGACATTCTTGGGTGAATTTCGATACGAAAATGACGAATTTCGTGCGATGACGAACAAGTCGCTTATCTTACTGAGGTCCGTAATCAGGTCTTCGGTCAGGCCATCGGCGAAATATTCCTGCTCTTGATCCGCGCCAATATTGACGAACGGCAAAACAGCTATGGAAGCATGCGAAGAAGCGGCAGCAACGACCGATGCAGCAAGTGTCGGTTCAATCACTTCATCGCTAAGTTTTGCGACGAACCGAAAACCCTGACGCGGAAAGGTCTTGATGACGGATTGCGACACACCGTCATCATTCAAGGCTCGTCGCAATGCATTTATGCGCGCGTTTAGGGTGCCATCGCCGACAATGCGGCCTCCCCAAACAGTTTCGATAATATCGTCCTTTGAAACGACGCGGTCTGCATTCTCGATGAGAAATACTAGAAGCGAAAAGGCCTGAGGTTGCAGTGCGATGAGCTCATCGGCTTGCTTCAGTTCTAGCTGCTCTGTGTCGACGCTGAAGTCTCCAAACTTGAAATTCATGTTCCGGCAAGCCAGCAGCAAGCAAAATTCATAACTTGGCTACGCATCGATAACCTTCCGTTCAAGCGCTGGTAGGCGCGGCCAGATAGCTTGGTTTCATCGCAACACAATGAGGCTAACATGAAACTCGCAGCAACAACTTCAAACGCTACCATCAACATGCAATCTCTCAAAGCAGTTTCAAAAGGAAGCGATCAGTCAATCGCAACCGACAAGACCCTTTGGCAATCAATTTCGACACTGTTTTGGGCGTACACGGAAGAAACCGGCAAGGCTGAAACAAAATCATTTGAAGGTTTGCTCTAACCATCCTCAATCAATGCCTCTACCGTTGTGTCGCTCCTCGAAGCAGGCATTGAGGTCTCCGCGGGAACGGCAAGTTGCTTCCCGCAAAGCTTCCAATCCCCAAGCCCAGGACACCGCCACCTATCCATCGCAGTTGAATGTCGTCTTCGCATTTATTTGACCGCAATCACGCTTTCTGCACCGTTTCGCCGGGGTGCGCGGGATTTGTGAACGATCGGCGCAAATCCACCCCTTGCTATCGCGCTTGACCGTTTGCCAAAACCACATCATATCCCAGCCATGACTGATCTTTCGCACATCCGTAATTTCTCGATCGTGGCCCATATTGACCACGGAAAATCGACCCTTGCTGATCGCCTGATCCAGTCCACCAACACTGTGGCGGACCGGGATATGAAAGCGCAGCTGCTGGACAGTATGGATATCGAACGCGAACGCGGCATCACCATCAAGGCCAACACTGTCCGCATCGACTATTCCGCCGACAACGGCGAGACTTATGTCCTTAACCTCATCGACACCCCCGGCCATGTCGATTTCGCCTATGAGGTATCGCGGTCCATGCGCGCCGTCGAAGGCTCGCTGCTGGTCGTGGACAGCACCCAAGGGGTCGAGGCGCAGACGCTGGCCAATGTCTATCAGGCCATCGACGCCGACCATGAGATCGTTCCGGTCCTGAACAAGATTGATCTGCCGGCGGCCGAATGTGATCGTGTTGCCGAACAGATCGAGGATGTGATCGGGATTGACGCCTCTGGCGCGATCCAGGTCAGTGCCAAGACCGGCATCGGCATCCACGCCACCCTCGAAGCCATCGTGAATTTGCTGCCCGCCCCGCAAGGCGACCGTGACGCGCCGCTCAAGGCGATGCTGGTAGACAGTTGGTATGACAGTTACCTTGGTGTCATTGTTCTGGTGCGGGTCATCGACGGCGTGATGAAAAAGAACGACCGGGTCAAATTCATGTCCAACGGCACGGTGCATGGAATTGACAAGATCGGCGTGTTCCGTCCGCAAATGCAGGACGTGGCCGAACTGGGGCCGGGCGAGATCGGGTTTATCACGGCCTCGATCAAGCAGGTGCGCGACACGCGGGTGGGCGACACGATCACCTCTGAACGAAAAGGGACCGAAACGCCGCTTGCCGGGTTCAAGCCCGCGCAACCTGTTGTGTTCTGCGGGCTTTTCCCCGTGGATAGCTCTGAATTCGAGGACCTGCGCGACGCGATTGAGAAACTGGCGTTGAACGATGCTTCTTTCAGCCACGAAATGGAAACCTCTGCCGCGCTGGGCTTTGGCTTTCGCTGTGGTTTTCTGGGGCTGCTGCATCTGGAAGTCATCCGCGACCGGATCGAGCGGGAATATAACATCGAGCTGATTACGACCGCCCCGTCCGTGGTCTATCACGTCTACATGCGCGACGGTGAGATGATCGAACTGCACAATCCCGCCGACATGCCCGACCTGACCCATGTGGACCATCTTGAAGAACCCCGGATCAAGGCGACGATCCTTGTTCCAGACGAATACCTCGGCGATGTGCTCAAGCTCTGCCAGGACCGGCGGGGGGTGCAGCAGGACCTGACCTATGCAGGTTCACGGGCCATGGTCGTCTATGACCTGCCGCTGAACGAAGTGGTGTTCGATTTTTACGACCGGCTGAAATCCGTGACCAAGGGCTATGCATCGTTTGACTATCAGATGACGGGGTACAGCCAGGACAATCTTGTGAAAATGTCAGTGCTGGTCAACGATGAGCCCGTCGACGCGCTCTCGATGATGGTGCATCGCGACCGGGCGGAGATGCGCGGGCGGGCGATGGTGGAAAAGCTCAAAGACCTGATCCCCCGCCACATGTTCAAAATCCCGATCCAGGCGGCGATTGGCGGCAAGGTGATCGCGCGCGAAACGCTCTCGGCGCTGCGCAAAGACGTGACGGCCAAATGCTATGGCGGGGACGCGACGCGAAAACGCAAACTGCTGGACAAGCAGAAGGCGGGTAAGAAAAAGATGCGGCAGTTCGGGAAAGTGGATATCCCGCAGGAAGCGTTTATTTCGGCGTTGAAGATGGATGGTTGAAAGCCGCAAGATTGACGTAGAGTGAGCGAAACCCACAAAACTGAATTGCAGCGCGGACCACTGATCCATTACAGCGCGTGGGTTGCACCCACCCTACGAAAACGCGAATACGGCCATGCCTCCGGCGCATCGACCAAGCCGTGCTTCACAGGGTTCCACCAACAATACGCCACATGCCGCTGAAGATCGGATTCATCCCGAATGGCATGTTCCCAAAACCGCCGCTGCCAAATACCTTTCTCACCGCGTGCAGCTTTGCTGGGCGAAGGATTTCCATGTGCTTTGCAATGCCGTGAGAACCGACCTTTGATCTTCTTCCATCGCACCGAAAAGTCTGCGTCACCCTTGGGCAATGTCCACACCGCATGAATGTGATCTGGCAAAACGACCATCGCGTCGCATGTCACCGGATGTTCCTTCACAGTTGCCGCGTAAACGGACCGCAAAAGATCAATCTCATCTACAAGCGTTGTCGCGGACCGATCCGCGAGTGTGACGGTAAAGAAATAGGTTCCACCGGGAATATAGAGGCGACGATAGCGTGACATGCCACACCATCGCGAGAGATGGTTAACAATTCGTAGGGTGGGTGAAACCCTCGCGCTGTGAACGGCTCAATTTACGTGTGGGTGAAACCCACCCTCCCGCCTTCAACCGCGCCAGCGCCGCTTGCGCCCGGGTTTCACCTTAGTGATATCGGCCACCAGCCCACAGGTTTCGGGCAGATCGACGTCCGCCGCCAGCACTTGCAACGCTTCCAGCACTTTGCCTGGTTGTTTGCCGTTGCTCGCGACCTCGCGCACGACTCGTTCATTGAAGTCGGGCGACAGGATGCGCTGCGCGATCCGTTGCGTCACGTCACCAAAAATCGGTGCGTTGCAAAGCAGATCACGCCCGGTGGGCCCCAACCCATCGCTCAAGCAGTGCCGCCCCTCCGTTTCGCCTTAAATCGAGCGGTCGATCGCGGCCCCGGCGTTGGTGATGTCGCGCCCGACCCCTTGCACGGTTTCACAGGCGGACAGGCCCAGCAGGGCGATGATCAGGGCAATACGGGTCATATGGGAACCTCTGTTGTGTTGATTGTTTGCAGGCAGATTAGCGGGCCATCTGGTGCTGGGCAAGGCCGGGTCTATTTGCCAAGGAACGCGCTGACCGCCGCCTCGAACTCGCGAGGTTTTTCGGCGTGCAGCCAATGCCCGGTTCCGGGGATTTTGGCGAATATGGCTTGCGGAAAGAGCGCCTTGATCTGTGGTCGTGCGTCGCGCTGCACGTAGTCCGAATTGCCACCTGAAAGAAACAGCGTGGGGCCGTGGTACTGGCCGGTGACCTTGGGAAATCCGATGATCTTGTCCATCTCGGTGCCAAGAACATCCAAATTCAGCCGCCAACGCTTTTCCTTCATATCAAGGCTTTGCAGCAGAAAATCCGCAAGCCCCGGATCCAATTCACCCAGCTGTGCCTTGGCGTCGCTGCGGCTCTCGACCGTTGCCAGATCAACCTGTCGCATCGCGTCAATTGGTCCCATTTGGCTGTGCCCATAGCT